>CEPX01005619.1_pt1 | contig 24296 bp, 33 predicted proteins | sample 361361 | NCBI WGS metagenome assembly CEPX01 (sample SAMEA2619974, study PRJEB7988) | marine metagenome | biome: marine biome (ENVO:00000447); feature: mesopelagic zone (ENVO:00000213) & marine oxygen minimum zone (ENVO:01000065); material: "saline water (ENVO:00002010), including plankton...
GTTCTATCTTGTTCTGCTATTCCTATTCCCCTATTTTCTAGTTCTCTTCTATAAACAGATGCCTGGTCTGCATATTTACCTGCATTGGGACTTACTTCTATTGCTTCTATAGCATCTTTCAAAGCTGCAAATAAAGAAGGAGTTTTCATCTTCTTTGCTTTTGCTTGTTCTTTGGTGAAATCAACTGAAAAAGGGTCATACTGAGATTTTTTATACCAGTTCATGTTTACTCTTTCTTATTTTTCTTAGCTGACATTCTCATGCCCACATAAGCTATAACTAGTGGTATTATTACTGTGGTCCACAACCAGTTAAATCCATCTTCACCACCATCTACAACAATAATAGGTGGAGCACCCGTATTGGGATACATTGGATCTTGGGGAGGGTAATATTGTTCTTGCTCTTGCGGCCAATACTCTTGCGCCTGGTCTTGTTGAGGGTCCCAACCATCATCACCGCCGCCATCACCGGCAAGCGAGATAGAGCAAAAAAAAAGTATTACCAATAATGTTAATGTTTTCATTTTTTTACTTCCGCCAGTATTCTATATTTCATATCTTTTTTCGCGTTAAGGGGAAGACCCATTCTCTGTTTTAATAAATCTTCTTTTTTTCTTCTCTGTAGAAGTTCTTCAAACTTATCTTCTGCCCCAAAAGGATTAGGTGCTAAATCTTGCACTTGTTTTCTCCTGGATTTATTTTTACCCGCTGGACCCCTTCTTCTCATTTGTAGTTCCCTACTTCTTCTATCTAAAGCAATTTGCTTATTAACAAAATCATCTTCATCTGAAGGAGTATATTGTGCTTTTTTAGTATCTTCTTCACTTGAAGACTGATCTTCTTTCACATGCATAACACATCTTTCAAACTTGGCAGGATTTTTCTTTTTTCCGCCAGTGGATTTATTGCAAACAGCCCAGGGATTAGGATCCCAATCTTTTTCCTTACCTGCAGTATACTCAAGAGACCTGCGAATAGGTTCTACCATCTCTTCATACTTTGCTGTTTTAATAATTTTCACAATTATATTCCTGGACTAATAAATATTATTTTTTTCTTACTTCCTTTCCAACAGGTTTTCCACAGTTCTCGCATCGGGTAAAATCCCATGTTCGCCAACCACAATTACTACAAAAATCATTTCTACCAGACTCTATATCTCTCCATTCATAAGTCTCTGGAGCAGGTTCGTCGTCACCGTGGAAATAAGTATGAAATTCTTCTGGTGTTTCTGGCATCCTGCGACGTTGATCTGTATTCCATCTCCTTTTATATAAAGAAGGGGGCTGCACATTTGGTCGAGGACCACTCATCTCCTCATTATGAATGAACTTTAATTCATTTTCTTTATATCTTGCTGTTCTAATTATTTTCACTAAATTTTTCCCCTAGTTGCACTAGCAACCATAGAATTTATTCTTGACACATCGTGTCCCTCTAATTTTAGTTTTTCTACATATCTCTCAAACTCTTCCCATTTATTTTGTTTAAAAAAGTGTGAAAGCATTTTTATATGCTCTCCCTCAACAAGTTCATTGTCAGTATATCTTTCTTGGGTAGAGTGTTGATTATACTCATCGCCCTGTTGTTGCCCTTGATATCGTGGAGCACCTGCATATATTAACCTTATATAATTAGCAGTTTTTATAATTTTCATAATCAATAAGCTCCTTAAGAGTTTCTGGATCTACGTTTTTTAGTTCTGCAAAATCATGTATTTGTCTATCTAAATAATGCATAAACTCATAATATAAATGAGAATCATCTTCTTTTTCATCTTCCATAGTTGGATCATAAAAAGCTTCTTTTTTGGAAGCTGTTCTTCGTACAGGTCTATCAAAAGTAGGAACAGCACCTTTATCTTTTATATATTTTTTCATCTTTTGCTTATAAACCATTTCTAACAGCGAGTTAGACGGTTTATTGCCTGTTCTTTCCATCCATTGCAGCATCTCCCTTTCTATTTCTTCCTGAACTTGTTTAGAAACGTCTATATAATCTTGATCCTGTAATCTGTCTTTTTCTCTTCTTTTTAAGAACCTTTCTCTTTTCTGCTCTGGAGTATCTTGTCTAACTGAATTTGGACCTAACTCCTGTATTCTGTTTCTAATATCAAATCTATTTTCTATTCCTAATTGCCTAACATTCTTTTTTTTAGGAGCTTTAGGAGGATACAAATTATAATCCTGTTTTCTTATATCTGTTTCTAAAGCTTCCTGCGAAAACTGCGGCTCATTCATATAATCTAAAATGTCTCCTTCAAACTGCGTAGCTTTCTTATATAGCTCTGTTTCTATAACCCTCACTTATAATTCTTCTCCGCATTGAGGACAATACATTGCGTCATCCGTTACACAAACACCACATGCGGAGCAACAGCGTTTAGGTGCGGCTACTTTAGTTACTTCCATTTGATCTTTTCTAACACCAAATGTGTAATTTTGATTATCTTTTTGTCCACATTTAAGCATAATTTATTTCCTAACTTTGTGCAGATAGTTAATTTAGTCTTGCCCTAAATTATAAAAAATCCTCTATTTTTATATAATTACACACGCTGCCTCTTCTAGTCTAAGAGCAAAACGTGTTCCCTTTATAAATACTGCTATAGGCCCGTTAAAAGGACTCTTTGAAATAACTTTTATTTTTGCGCCAGGTATGAAACCCAATTCTTTCATATATATGTCGCAAACTTTTCTTATAACTCCTTTTTGTCCTTTATCCAGGTCACTTAAATACATATTTACTCTACACCTAAAGGATTCTTTACTTGCTGAAGCTGTTCTTGTTGATTCACTACTGGTTTTCTTTTGCCAGAATAAATAGAGCCAACTATTTGTTGCGTCAGTGTTTGGATTCTTTCTAGCTCTAATAACGCTTCATTAATATTTTCATAGCTACTTAATTGGGAAGACAAATTATTCACAGACATCTTTAATTGCATCACAAACTGCTTTATGTGATTAGGGTCTAGTTTCTCTGTACCCATTTGCTGCACAGCCACTTGTGCCGTTTTCACTTCTGCCAATACTTTATATTCCATTTTTCTATCCTTTAATATGACGCGCAATTTCGATGTTAGCTAAATCAGCAAGTGTATACTCAGGAGTACCTTTAGGAAAAGGCAATGCCCACTTTTCAGAGGCATGGCTAAACGCAGAAATTATATTATGAAAATATTCCCCACTAGGAGCATATACTTTGGCTTTAGGGTCATCAGGTAGTTTTTTAATACCTGAAAAAAACCTCTTCTTCATTTCTTTATTTAAAGCAGGACCAATAATAATAAAGTAATCTGAATCAGTGGTGAAATCATGACCTTCATAACGCATATAGGAGTTGCCTCCTATATCTTTATCGTATCTCTTTTTTAGTCCTTGTGATTTTTCGTGATATGCTTCTTTCCAATTAATACCTCTATCTCTGATTCTTTTTCTGCCCGCTAATTTAATTACTTTCTCAGAAGAAGCAGTAGTCTCTATAAAATCATATGCTTTAATTGCCCCTTTAAGAGTTGGCTTACAATCATAAGCTCTGTGTGTATTGCACACATACCAGGAGTTGCCATCTACCTCTGCTTTCCAAACTGCAGGGGTTTCCTCTCCATTTGGACCATGATGCCAAACTGCACCAGCATCCACAACTTGTTTTCTCTCTTCCTCTGTCAGCGTCTTTTTATTCTTCTTTAGTGTTTCATATTTCGGCTCTGTTTTTTTAGAGTAAACTAATTTCACTCAATTTTCTCCCCTATACACCATAGTTCTCCATAACCATTCAAGCTTTTAATAGAAATTCCTATCTTATCTGGATTTGTGGCTCTAATATATTCATCTACAGAAGCATATTTCATCATTTCTTCTCCACCTTCCGCTTTTTTCTTGTGTAAATCTTTATGAGCCTCTATGATATTAGTCTTAATAACATCTTGTACTGCGTCTATGTGACTCTCTACAGCATCTTGTTTAAATCTCAGTATTCTCCAACCTATATTTGCTAATTTCTGGTCTCTCTGCGCATCTCTCTGTGCTAAGTCTTCTCTTTGATGCCAAATATCACCATCTGTTTCCACACCTACTCCCACTTGTGGATAAGCAAAATCTAAAACGAAGGGTCTTTGTTCGCCTGGCACATTAACAGAAAACTGCCCGAATAAAGGATAAGGTATGTTTAAGTCCTGTAGGGCCTTATACATTTGTTGTTCTAACTTAGTTAACTTAATCATTTGAGGTGGAGTCCCTTGTTGTTGCTCTTCTTCTCCACCCTTTCCTCTCTTAGTTATTTTAGGAAGATTTGCTGCGGCTGCGCCCATGCCACCACCCATACCTCCACCCATCTCTCCGCCGGGCGCGCCCATACCGCCGCCCATCTCTGCGCCTGGCATGCCGCCCATTTCTGCGCCTGGAGCACCAGGAGGCATACCTCCCATGTCTCCACCCATACCGCCGCCACCCATAGCACCCATTCCCATAGTTCCTTGGTTGGCTGCGCCGCCAATGCCCATCATACCTGTAGCACTGGCTAACACTTGTTCTTCTCTCATCTTCTGAACCTCAGTATCATAATCTAAATCAACTTCTTCTAACAAAGTTTGAGTAGAAACAAGTCCCTTCTCTTGCATCTGCATTAAGGTTTGTATTCTATTTGTCTTGTCCCTTAATTGTAAATCATTCCAGATAAGTTCTGGAACCTCATAAGCAGTTTCTCCTATTAAATCGCTTTCTTCTTGGTCTACAAAACCTCTCATCATGGCAATGGGTAGAAAAATATGATCCTCTACCCAAGTTTTTAGTTTCTCTCTCCAGTTATCTAGTCTTCTTATAAGGGTTTCTACACCAACTTGAGCACTAGAATAACTAGACATTTCTCCATTAAGAATAGCTTGGTTCAACATCATGCCATCTAGAATTTCTTTACCAATGTATTCCATCTCTTGAGTGATATTGTGGATCTTGCCCGTTGCCCCGATCCACTCATAGTCAAACGCGTGATGCGTCACTATAGTTAAGTTGGGATCATTAGCTACAGCACTTAACTGGGTAACTATATCTTGAATATCTTCTTCAGTAGCAGGACGATCTTTCTCTCCAACTTTCACAACACGAACCGGAAGAATTAACCTCTCTGCTACAATCCAGTTAGCAGTCATAATCTTGGTTTTATAAGCAAGATAAGTGAATAACCTCTGTAACATAGAAGTACCATAACTTACATAATCACTGGCATTATGTTTAATATGACTTACGCTTCTACTAGACAGAGGAATAGGTCTGCCTGTATTGATTAACTCGATTAAATCAACAGGAAGTTGATCATAAACGTTTTTGGGTTCTTTTCTCTGAACAATGGTTCTTAATTCATCATCTGGAATAAGATAAAATTCTGGGGCTGTAGCAAGGGGATTAGACTCGACCTTTACAAAATCAGGGTTCATTATTTTTATACTTTTAAAAGAACCGTCTGGGTGATTACAGGGTTGCCTATCTTGTGTCACCCCTCTTCCCCCACATTTATTACACTCAATCTCTAGAAAGGGAAACACATCGCCTAATAAAAAGTACTCGTGACTAACACTATTTAATTTCTCTGCTAAATCTAGTTTCTTACATAGTCTCTCATAGTATTTAAGTACTTTTTTATTTTTACATTGAAGGGTGAACCCGTTCATAGAGAAGTTGGCATAGAAATCTACGCCAGCAGCAACTTTAGGTTCATTGAAATAGTAAAATCTTGACCACTGATAAACTTCTCTTCTTTTTGATGCAATTTGCCAGTTTTGGGGAGTGTGTAAAGGTGAAAAGAACATAGGCTGTGTCATCACAGCATTTGCACCTGAACCTGCAAACTGGGCAGCTTTGGTTATGGGAATATTTGCTACTGTGGATGTAGTAAAACCACTTTTTGCAAATGGTTGATTTAAATTATTTGGAACCTCTTGTGCTCCGGTCGCAGCCACCATCCTTCTCTTGTTCTTAGGAGAATTATCGGGCAATATCATTTTAGCCATGAAACTTTATTCCTCTCTTCTTTTATCCGTCTATTGCTAGATCTTTACATGTGTTTTCTATCTCGTCTATATCATATATATCGTTCTTTTTCTTGTATCTCCTACCTGGTGACTTCATTTGTTTAAACTCTTCTGACACCCAATCGTCTCTTACTTTGGGTTCTTTCACTGTATTGGGCTTCTGGGCAACTTTCGCCTCGTCTTCACTAGAGGCCATAGGAACCATAGGTCCCCCTCTTTCCACGTACATAGGTTTGTTGGTGCTGAATGGATTGGGTTGTTTGCCTTTTCTGTCTGGAGTATGTCCATGAAACCCAATTACATTTTCTGTGCTGACTTGACCACAATTTGGGCAGACACCGGGCGTGCCTTGGTTTTTAGCGGGATCTGGGCTTGCTAGAGTAGAGCCACAATAATCACATACAATATCCTGTTTAGAGGGGTCAGGATCATCGCGAAGTTTGTAGGGTTTAAGGGGCTTAATCTCCCCTATATCCTTAAGGGGCTTAAGTTGTGCTAACTTTTTTTTTTAGCAGAAGCCTCTTTCCAGTTAAATGGTGCATCGGTGTTATTAGCACCCTCTACATCACCATCAGCCCTAGCTGACTGTAATCTGGCTTCCGTACTTCCATATTCAGGGAGAACAGGTTTTCTTGTCTGCCCTGGTTTTAGTTGCATATTATTTTGTTCTGGAATATTTTTATCTACTTCAAAGCGTTTTTGAATATATCCACCTACCCAATTACCATCTTTATCTTTATATGGACGAGAATATTTATCCATAATAGAACTACGCCAGATTGCTTCCCAATCAACATCCCAAACACCACCAAAATCAATTCCATAGCCTTTATTTCTTTCTATAATATGATAATCAGAAACAGGCATTCTGTAATATGGGTCTATTCTGGTTTGTCCCGGACCATACATAAAAGTATCTTCAACTACTTTGTGTTGTGCTTCTTTATTAAGGTTAAAGGGTTTCTTCTCTGCTTTTTTAACATGTTCTTCTGCCAATTTTTTAATCGTTTCATTAGTTTCTTCTATCATAGCTCTGGTATATTCTGCTGGAATCATATCCCCTCCACTCATATCATCAAATTTTAACTGGTCGGGTAAAACATCAAACAACGAAACGGCAATTTTTATTTTGCCATTTTGGTCTAAATCTCCCTCGTAAAAACTATTTAAGCCATCTTCAACAAGCTGTTGAGCGGCCGTATCTGCTATATAAGTAAGTAATAAATTTCTGGCTGTATTAAAATCTTTTTGGTCAAGCCAATCTTTTAAATCTGCTCCATCTTGGAACTTAGGGCTTTCGCCACCCATTGCATCTTGTTCCCCACCTAGAACATCTTGTTCCATAGAAAATTGGTCTCCCATCATATCGATATCGTCTGCCGCAACATCGCCCAGTGGGGTTACTGCTTCTCCAATGCCTTGTGCTTTTTTAAGATTAAATGTTTTTATAGTATCTTTGGACCCTGCCATTGCTCCCATTTCCTGAGGAGCCGGTACTGCTTGGGGAATAATATTTTTCATTCTATCTGTGTTCTCTGCTACTTCTTCATTCATTACTGTATTTTCTTCAATAATGTCTGCTACTTGACCGGCGGTTTCAGCTTCGGCTTTGGCTTTCTGAGCCATTTCTACGACAACCTCTGGAGGTGTGCCTGGCTCAATATACATGTTTTGCAAAGCCCACTGGTACAAACCTGCCGCGGGCCCTTGCATTACTTGTTGAGCTTGTTTTAGGTTAAAAGCCATAAGTTTATTTCCCTACAATTTTTCTGTTTAAATTATCAAACATTCTATTTACTACATCAGAAGAAGTTACTGATTTGCCATTATTTTTCCAAGATTCATCTACTTGGCTTTTTCTTTGTTTTGCTTCTTCTGTAACTTTTTCGCCTGCTGTTTTTTCTGCCAAACGCTCAAAATCTTTTGTATCAAAGATACTCATATTATTACTAGTCGCTTTAAAGCCAGGGCCGCTTCCTTCAGAGGTTCCAGTGGGAGCAACTGAAGACGCTTTTCTCTGGTCAACAGTTTGTAAAGAGGAAACTAGTTTATCTAGTCTTTCTTTTTCCGCCTGTTGTCTTAATGCTTTTGGATCTTCGTTCATTGCTGTGGTAGAAACTTCTTTAGCCGCTGCTTCTTCTATTTTAGTATTATTCCAAACAGAATTAGCTGATTCGCTTCCAATGAATTTGGATGGACCACCCATATCCGTGACTTCACCTGCCCTTGAGGACATAATGCTTCTACCGGATTTAAGCACACTATCTTTAGGATTAAACACTTTAGCTTTTTGTTCTTCTGCTAAAGAGCTTAAAGACTTTGCGTTTTCGCCTGAAGTTTTAGATACAGGAGTATCTTTAGGCTGACTATCTAAAAAACCAATCTGATGTTGGTCTTGCATTCTTTGTAATGCCATTATTTATCTCCGGTTATTTTTTTAAGTTTTTCAACAGTATCTTCTTTTTGACCTTTTATCATTTCATGGATAGTAAATGCTTGTACAGGTCTGTTTTTTTTGGGTTTCCCTTTATTAGAGGGAGTACCATATACTTCATCGAGATTATCTCGTACCATTCCCTCTTCGCCTTCTGGATTTCTTACCTCAGATGACGTAAGTTTAATGGTCCACTTACCTTCTGAACGTTCTGCTCCATTGAAATGAAGTCCGAATTTAGCTTCTACCTCTTTAACAATACCACTTAAATCACTTGTTTCTATGGTTTGTTGTTGTCCGGTTTCATCTGGATAATGTCTATCTGGTATCTCTACCGTAATATCCTTGTTGCCATCAGGCGAAACACTTTCTTTTACAAACTTCTTTTTAAACTCTTCTAGACGACGACCAGGATAACCATAACTTTGCAGTTTGTTAAAAATATAGTCACTCAGAGTATTAGACTCTTGTGGTTGTACCTGCTCTTCTTCGTCGCTGTGTAGAAAATCATCTTCTGGTTTTAGAAAATCATCTTCTGGCTGTAATTGAGCATCGCCCTCTAAGCCTCCTTCGTCAAAGCTTGGCATTTCTTCTGCTCCTATTTCATTAGGATCAGAGAATCCCTGTGACAAAGGGTTGGCTAGTGTCTGGGCAACCATCAAACGTGTTTTGCCTGCTGGAACTAAAGACATTAGAAATCTCCCTTCTTTTAACAGAAATTATTTGTCTGCTAACATGGCATCCACATATTCTGGTGGATAGAGATTTTTCCAATATTCATTTAACCAGGATTTGGACTTACCGTCCAAGTTAGCTACTTTCACGAACTTAGGACCAGAAGCTTCTTTCTCTTCTTCCTTTTCTGTTTCTGCCTTACAATCACTACATTCTTTGCAATCGTCTTTGCCATCGTCTTTGCCACAACTGCACCCACTAGAAGCTTCTTTAACATCCTCTTTTTTATCTTCATCAGTTTCAGCTTCTTTTTCCTCTTCAGAATCATCTGCTTTGGCTTCTTTTTCCTCTTCGGTATCATCAGCCTTGGCTTCTTTTTCCTCTTCTTCTTTGGTTTCGGATTCTTTTTCCTCTTCCTTGGTGTCTGTAGCTTCAGACTCTTTTTCCTCTTCTTTGGATTCAGAAGCATCAGTGACAGCTTCTTTTTCCTCTTCTTTGTCTTCCTCTACATCAGCTTCCTTTTTACCATTAGGGCCATTTTTAGGCATAGTAGTTGACTCACCTTTTTGGTGATGAGGTTCTACTTTAAGCTGACCACTGGAATCTGCTTCATCTTGTTCAGCAGCTTCTTTAACAACTTCCTCTTCAGCATCCGCTTTAACTTTAGGATCCTTATAGGGGTCATTGTTAAATTTTTCAGTGCCTTCTGCTTCAGGTTGCCCGCTGGAATCAGCTTCTTCTTTTTCTTTGGTAGCAACCTTTACTTCCTCTTCAGAGGAAGCAGTTTTGACAACATCTTTGGATTTTTTATAATCCGCAACAATGTCATCAAAAGACTTTCCTTTACCTGTTGAAATCTTGTTAGTAACAAACTGCATAAGTCTACTCCTTATAAAAACATAAACTGCATATAGTTATTTCTATTATTTTTAATATATCGGGAAAATTCCTTTAATATTATATCTTTTTTGCCCTAATTTTAACCTATGGCCGCAATAGCATTATTTACATCATTTTTTATTTTACCTAATTCGTCTGAGTTTTTATCTTTCATTAGTTGCATTATGTACCCTCTCACCATCTGCCCTGGGCTATTAAAGGGTGATTGAGACGCTGCTGGCATCTCCCCGGTATCTGTTTGAACTGGTGTTTCAACGGGTGCTGACGGGGCACCTGGTACAGCAGCCTCACCTGGTACAGCTGCTTCACCTGGTACACTAGAAGACTGGGGACTAGGTTTATAGGTCGCGCCTCCTCTGCCTATTGTTTGATTGATTAAATTCGAAAACCTACGAGAAGCATTAGCCAAAGTAGTAGCAGCTTCTGGATTATTTAAAAAATAATTAGGATCCTGACTAATCATGTTTCCTATACCTGCAATAGCCTTGCTCTGAAGAAAGTCACCAATTACTTGTGAGGCTTTACTTGCCATGTTCTTCACTTCTTGCTCTTTGGCTGAACCAGCAATTTGTGCCAAATTCGCAGCTTCATTATTAAGATTTTGCACAAATTCCATTACTTGTTGATTAAGTGTTCCTAAATTTGCAGCCGGTCTTGCTACTGGCCTTGCTTCTGGATCGTTCCAGGGCATAGCAGCTGTTTTTATTTTTTTGCGAGATTTAGTAGTTACAACAGAATATGGGGCTTGTGGCATAGTAGTTATGGATGTTGTTCCTACCTGTTCTTGTCCTGGAAGAGGTTTCTTCCTATTCTTTGGCATTCTCTGTCCTACTTCACGAGTTTTAGTATAATCGTCTGTTCCTTGATATCTTGTTTTCTTATTTCCCCTCCTGCGACCTAAAGCCTCAAGTTGAGACGGATCCATATGGCTTTCAGAAGGAACAGAAGAAGGTACGGTCGTAGATATTGAAGGAAAATTACCTTGCGCGCCAGGAGAAGCTTTTTGCCAGGCCACTTCTTGCGCCTGTTGCGGTTGATAATAAGAAAGGTTGGCTAATTCGTTAGCAAACTCTCCTGCAGTATTAGCAAGGTTACTTAATCTACTAACTACGTTTTTGATTCGTCCTTTTCCTGAAAAAAAACCTCTGGTGGCTTGCCAGAGACCTCCATAATCACCTTTACTTTGAAAGCCTCCTTGATAACCATACTCATCAGCCTCTTTGATAAGATTCATAGTTGCTGTTGCTAACTTTTTACTAAGTTCTTCTTGCCCTGCTTTTTTTAAATCATCTGCAATAAAGGTTAAATGCTGTGCTACATCTGATACTCTATCAGCATAGTCGTGTTGTCTCTCTTCCAAAGTGATAAAAATAGCTTCTCCTGTACCCATTCCTTTTTTCACTTTTTCTTGAATACCGTTTAAGATAATTTTAGCTTCTTTAAGAAAAGCTTCTTTTTGTTCTTTAGAGGCAGTTTTAACAAAGTTTCTATCTTCTTCACTGGCATACTTGTCCCACTCAGTTCCATCATTGTTAATAGATTTTTGGTATTCTGTTAAGCAATCAAACCATACTTTTTGAGCATTTGCTTCATTGGTTCTTTTTTGTCTATAGCAGTTCTGCCAACATCTGTTGTTACGAATGTAGTATCCTTGCAGGCCGACATACTGAGCCGTTTTCACTTGTAGAAGTGTTTTCATGGAATCCGTGACTACAGAGGCACATTTTACTAGACCTTTTTCTTCTAGCTTATTCCCAACCATTTCTAGTTGTTCAAATATTTCGTTATTCATAGGTTTAACCTTTTCCGTTGGTATATTTGTAGGTTTTATTTTTGTACCATTATCTCTATCTTGTGGAGGAAGGACTCTCATCCTTGTTCTAAATTCTTTTCCTGTAAACACATAGTTAATTATATTATCAACAATATAAGCTCTAATTCCTCTAATTGACCTGTCATAAGTTACAGCAATGGTATTTCCTGTACCTGCTGTAAACACATGGTGAGGTTCAACAATTCTGGTAATATCTGTGCCAGCAGGTAAGCCAATCTCTCTTTTTAGCTTTCTGCCTCTTCTGCTTTCTGTGCCTTGTGTAATATAATTTATTCTTAATACTTTATTATTTTCTACGGCATAATTTACTGCATCTAAAGTAGTTCCAAATTCTGGCAACTCTTCGTCTGTTGTCTCAATAGGAACTTCTGGCTCTTCAAACTCTTGTGCCAAACTCTCTTGTATTTCATCTTTGAAGTTATCAGCGATATACTCGCCTACTTCATCTTCTGTTATTGTTGGCAAGTCTTTTTCATAGGTGTCATAATCTATTGTTTGAAAATTTTCTTCTAATTTATCGTCAAAATCGTACAAGCTACCCGCGGGGACAGCCTGTGCATACTTATTCAAGTTAAAAAGCGTTTTCCCTTTGTTCATTATTAATTAAATTATGCCAAAGTGGGAAAAAACCTTTATTTAGATGTGGTATCTGCTTCTTCTGCGGCTTTGTTTTCACCAGGAGGATCTGGTAAAACCATAGGCTCTACAACCTCAGGATCATCATCATCTTTATCAAAAATGATTTTGCCTAATCTAATAACATCAATTGGGGTCAGTTTGACACCATCGCCAATTTCATCAAGAGGAATAGGGTCAAAGGGGATATCTATTTCTTCGTTTAATAAAACATTAAATTCTTCATTGAATTTGTTTACTAATGTTTCTTTGACCTTAATTTCTTGCCCTTCGGGTGCATCTGGGTTATCTGCAAACTTCTTAACCAATCTAACTCTAGTCTCTTCTAGGGTTTGCAACTCGCCTCCAACTTTTTTCAATAATTTTGAAAGGCGGTATGCGGTCTTAATGTTAAGGTCTGCTTCCATCAGTTTATTTAAACTGGGTTCTATCATCTTGATTTCAATTAATTTGGTCTTCATTCTTTTCTCCAAAAATAATATAAGTGTTTAAACCATCTTTTTCTATATCGATTGAGTCACCGATATCTATTTTATTATCGGCAAAAAAGTTATAATTTGCCTCAATAGCAATATCACAATTTTCTTCACTAGAGACTTTCTTATGAGTACTAAAGGGTGAGATATGATCTATTTTAACTATTCTATTATTAGAGATAAAAGCAATATCTAAAGGAATATGGGTATTTAGTCCCCAAAAAGAAAGATTTTGAGGTTTGTTAAAACTAAAAATCATACCTTCATCATGTCCTATAGATTTCCTATGCTGTAATCCTTCTTGGTGTTTCCAAGGAGTATCTGCAACTTCTACTTGAAGATATTTTTTATATAAAATGTTTTTAGGAGGTAACATAAATATTTATCACCTTGCTAAATTTCGTGCAGATTCAATATTACATGTAAATCCAATTACATAAGAAGGATAGTCTTCTCCTAAATCTGTTCTAGGTTCCATAGAATTAACAACAATATTGCTAATTTTAAAAGAAGTATTACCTGGTATTTGGTATTCTTCTGGATATTTAAAATTATAAAGTAACATAACTTCAACCTCTTCCTTGCGTTTATTAAACATTTCACTTATACGTTGTAATATCACATCTTTTGGAAAATAATTAAAAACCTTAGTAACAAGAAATACACTAATTTTCACACTAAGTTTATTTTTATCTATAAGATCTGCCGAAACTACAGATACAGCTTTATTATTAGTTGGCTTACCTTCCGCTAACACATATAAATCACTCTCTATTCCTTGTAAAAAATCATGTATTGCTATTTCTCTATCAGTTGTAGTCCCTCCTTCATCTCTCCACCACGCATCTTTTGGCTTATCTAGACCATGTGGATCATGAGGCTCTATAAACTCTTCCTTGCTTGCAGGTTGTTCAGCCCTCTCAATCTGTTGGGGCTGTTGAGAAATAGATTGATTAAAATAAGCATCCCACTCCTCTTTGGAAGCATTTGGACCAGGAGGAGGGTTGTAAGAAGCTGCCCATTCTGCTAACTTCTTGTATTTTGCTGTTTTAATAATTTTCATTTATAAGACTCCTAAATGCTTTTTTATATCACTTATTACTATGTCCTCATGATGATAATATAAGTTATGTAAAAAGTTACTATCTGTTGTAATCTCGTCATCAGATGTTGCTTTTAATAAATTTGTTATTCTTATCTTATTCTTATCAGAATTATATGTATACTTATAATATAACGTATAATCTCCTGCCACAGAAGATAATTCTCCTCTTACTTCTTCTGCTGTTTTTATATAATCAGATGTTTTAATAATTTTCATTTCTTACCCCAAAATAAATTCAAACCTTTGACTCTCTAAATTATCTATAAAATCTTCTACTTCATCATCTGGTACACTAAACACTACATGATCATTATACATTGAAACAACTTCTGCATTACTATAATTCAGATTGTTATTTGCCCAATCTTTTATTTCATCTATATTGCTTTCCATAAAAGACTCTCTATATTTTAGTTCAACTGGTCTAGGAACTATAATTTTCTTTTTAAGTTCATCATCATATACATAATCAAACTCTAAATTCCCGCCAACAAATTCGTACATCTTTCTTTTATCGTAACAATACCATTTGAGGTCTTTCTTCACCTCTACCTCTTTAACAACTCTTTTAGGTGTTGCGTTAACTGTTATTGTTTTCAAAGCGGCTCCACCAACTTGCTACTTTTGTTTTTTTAGCTACTTTCACTGCTTCTGTGTTATTCACTGCTTCATTATAATCAATGGCAACACCATCATCTTCAAAAGAGGAGCGTTCATCGCCTAAAACCATAATTTTGATAACTTTTTCCCCTTTAGGTGTAATTTCTATATTCTCTCCTATAGAGCGAATTAAACCAGCTTTTGACATTTTCTCTACTTCAGATAAAGAGATAGTGGGTGGCCTTTTATACACCTTATTCCCTACTTTATTATCGCTTGTTCTCCAAATAGAAAAAAGGGTATTCGCCGCACTATAATCAACCAAATCTGTTTTCTTTTGTGTTTGGTTAGATATGTCTGGATACAAATTAAAAAAATGATCAAATACTGACTGACTCTGTTTTATCATATTCTAGTCCTCGTGTTTCTCAATAATATCATAAACTTTCTCTGCCCACTCTCTGTCTCCATCTTTCTCCTCTTCTGTTAAATCTTCATAATCTGTTGCTATTTGCCTTCTCCATCTTTTATGGTTCTCTGCATCATTGTTGTCTAACATATACTCTGTCCAATGCGCCCACTGGTCATGTTCTAAATCAGACAACTCTTCAATAATTTTCTTCTTTCTATTTTCGGAAACTATTATTTTCATTTATAAACTTTTTATAATATCATACAATTCTGGTATCTTCGTTATATTATCTTCTTCTGAAAAATGTCCTTTATTATGAAGAACTATCAAATCAGCATCTATTTTCTCTCTTATAAATTGATGTTTATCTAAAGACACATAAGGATCATTATCGCTATAAATAGTAAAAAACTTATTACAGTTCTTATTAACCTTTTCCCAATTTATCTTTCTACTATAAAAAGAAGAAACTGTTTTCCAGTTTTTATCGTTAATTAAATACGGAGCAACTAAAATAGACGCTTTTATTTTCTGGGATATCTTTTCCAGGTATTTTAGAACACATATTCCTCCCATACTGTGTCCAATAAGAACTGTATCTTTTGTTGGAAGTACGAAATCTTCTAAGTGTTTAAGCCATACATTTTTATCAGGAAACTTAGGATTAGGCATAGTCATGCTCAACACATCATGACCATCCTTAATTAACTTCTTATTCAACCATAGAAACCATTCTTTATTTGGACTTCCTTCCCAACCATGAATCAATACAAAAGATAATTTCTTCTTTTTATGTGATTTTGAGAAAATTACTTTCATTTCTATATTAACAAATTTAGTATTTCTTTTTGTATTTTCTTTTCATTAGATTTTTGATCTTCAAAATAATGTAATTCTTTATGACAATTTGCACATAAAACAACACATTTCTCCATTTCTTTTAATATGGCCTCTTTGCCATAATACCCACTAACCGCATCTGCGATGCTAAATCTTTTAGTTTTAGGATCAATATGATGATATTCTAAACAATACCATCTTTCCTCTCCACATTTATTACAATCCATTTCTTTTTTAAGAGAATCAACCCATTCTCTCATTTCTTTTTGCCTGGCCCTTTTACGCATATTTATTTCTTTAGAATGATCTTTTCTATATTGTCTTTGTCTTTCTGCCTCTTTTTTTATAACATACTGTTCATTATGTCTTTTTTTATTTTTAGCTTCATTTGTAATTTTATCATATTTTATTTTTTGTTCAACACAGTCTCTATTGCTGCAACATCTCCCTTTTATTGTTTTTGTAAACTGTTCTCCACAAAACCTACAAGTTGTTCTTTTTTCCCGTATTATTTTATTATTTTTCTTAGAATATTCCCTTTGTCTCCTCTTTACTGATTCTTTAAAACAATCATCAGAGCAATATATTCTTCTCTTTTTTGTGGATCTAAATTCTTTTTCACAAAATTTACATATTTTCGCAAGTCTTTTATCTATATTTATGTCCATCACTTTAATTCCTTGACTAATTCAATAAGTTTCTGTATGGATATGGATCTTCGTCTTTTCTATCGGCCCAAGAATAAGGTTCGTTGCGAAGCTCCCGCCAATAATGTCCTTCACCAACATTCGGCCCATTGTAGTTTTCAAATCCTTTCCAATATCTTCTCTGTCTCCTTTTGTCCCTACCTCTTTGCTGTAGTTCAAAACCAAAAGGAAAGGCTCTTTCTTCCATAGGCAAATCTAAGTTGGCCCAAGGGCCACTTATGCCTCTAGCTGTTTTAATCTCATTTTTTAATACATTTTTTTTGCCCATAGAAATTAAACTAAGCATTGTTTTAATATAATTAAGTTTACAGATTGTTCTATGAACCCAATCTATAGATATTTTATAATCAGGTACTTTTGAAATTTGTTGTAAAGTAAAACTTTGAATATCTCTATTTAAAGCATTTTGAACACTTTGAACAAAAGTACTATTATCTAACTCTTCGAAACAATCTAAAAACTTAGTCATATCTTTTAGGGAATGAATAAAAAGTTTTTTAGACACCTCACTAATAATAGGGTCTTCTACGCCCTGTTCCTGTAGTATAGAAGAAAGTTCGTTCCATAAAGAGTGCATAACTCCTTTTTGCTCATGAATATCTTTTTTAAGTAGCTTGATAGTTTTCTTTATGTTCTGGGTGTGAATAGTACCTTCTTTATCAATCACTTGGCAGGTGAGGATATTGAGAGGCTTTATCCCATAGTAAGCTAATTCTTTAAGTAATATGGTCCAGTTGTCCACTATTCTTTTTCAATTCCAAATGTTATATGGAATTCATGACCTCTTATTTTCTTAGGTAATTTATATTTCTGTCTCAATTTTTCTAATTCAGGGCATTTTACTTCTAAAAAATAAACCTGGCTCATTTCATTCCAACCCTCTGGGTCTACAGACTTTAATTTCCCTAATTCGAAGTCATATTCCTTTCCTAATTCAGTAATCTTCTTAATACCATTCTCCTCTACCTCTTCTCCGTTCATAACAGAGATATGCGCGCCTACCTTCTTGGAACCTTTGCCAAAGTAAGGAGGCTTCTTGGCCTCACCTTCATCAAGAAGTTTAAAAAGACCGAAAAGAAAATCGTCGGGGATATCTATATAAACAAATCCCTCACTGTTCTGCTTAAGAGTACCAGTAAGGGATATATTTTTAGGTTTTTTTTCTGCGGATTTTAAGAAATGGTCAATATTCTCTTGAGTAACAAGAACGTCTACGTACTTTTTGGGATAAATTGTTTTCCAGTACTTTTTGAGTCTCTTCTTGTCTTTGATATTTAATTTTGCCGCTTTCTCTGTGACAAGAAGTTTCATATATTATCCCATTCTATCTCTTAGTCTCTGTATATCTTGTTCTTTGTCTACAAAAGTAATATCATCGCCAGAAATTTCATCAATCATTTGTTGTAGAGTATCAGATGGCTTCTCTCCAAGAGGTTTCCCTCTAGAATCAAGCTCAACAGCAGCATCTGCCTGTGTTTTAGGAGGTCTTACTTCTCCAGTTGGCTCTAGTGCCTTAACTTTTTTCTTACTTTTTCTTTGAGAACCCTTCTTTTTTCGAACAACAGCTTTCTTTTTGGCTACAACTTTCTTCTTTTTAGCCACGGTCTTTTTAGGGATTACAACCACTTCTTCCTCTTCCTCTACAACCACATTCCCTTCATCATCTTTAGTGATAACAACAGCATCATCCTCTGGCTCTACTTCATCTACTTCTACTTCATACTCCTCTTCGTCTGTTTCGTCTGACAAAATATCTCTGAATTCATCATCCATGTCTTTTGCTTTGGGAACCAAAGGGGCATCTTTTAGAGAACCTCCCTCTGGAGTTGCTTCCCAAACAACAGCCGTTGGCTCAGCAGTTTCGGTTTCATCTTCTTCTTCGTCTTCTTCATCTTCTTCATATTCTTCCATTTCCCCTCCTGGCTCTTCAAACTCATCGCTGGTATCCACGGGATAGCCTCCATATTGCTCTTCAATATTTTCATCATCAAATATAACAGAGATATATTTTGCAGCAGCGGCTTGTCTTAAGACATCTTCATCCACCTCTGTACGTGGAACATAGGTAGAACCAAAAGAAGGTAAAATTAGATTACCCAATACCAACCTTTTATCTAAGTTATTAGTAATAGTAACTTTAGGGGTCTCTGCTGTGGGGATATATTCTGCTTCTTCCTCTTCTTGTTTCTGTTGAATAAGTATACCGGCGCGTATAGCTGCCTGTATATCATCTTTATAAAGGTCGTTGCCTTTAACAGTTACAATAGAATTGGCGGTAAGTGGATTTTTGAAAGAATTTAGTACTAATGTGCCTTTTACTTTTTTTGAAACTTTAAATATCATCTTTTTATACTCCTTAAAAGAATAGGTATTTCTATTTTTTTATTATCGGCATTTTTTCGACAAACTTTGCAAAAACTTAAATATTTCTTAAACGACTTGAAGGAGTATTTTTAGATACTAAATTATATACATCCTTATCCGTTAAACGGTTATGGATATTAGGGGTTGAATTAGACATATTATGAGGGCCAATTGGCTCAGGCTCTTCGTTCATTCTGTACAATTTATCAACTGGATCTGTGTGAGGCTCTTGTTTACTTTGTCCTGTTCCCTCTCCGATTCCTGGTTCTGGATTAATAAGCATCAAATTTTCCATATCTTCTATTCCCCTTGTGCCATGAGGATTTTCTTCTTCATCTACAGATTGGGTTCCGCGGGGGTATCCTGCTCTTTCTTTTCCTCCTAAATTATGCCAACCAGCAGGATCCACTTTTGGACTTGACCTGTAAGGGTCTCTCGTTCTCTCATCCAGGTCAAAAGCTCTAGGGATTCCCCTGTCTGCTAGTACTTTTTTATACCAATTTCCCATTTAATATTCTCTTTCTGCGTCAGGATATAATCTTAAAATTTCAGCTTCGTCCCAAGACCTCCATATTTCTCTTCCATTACCATCATAAACAACAAACTCATTTCCTTCTTGAGAGATATGGGTTTTATCTGCCTTATCGTAGATTGGGGTAGTCATTAACTGACTTTTTTTTTTAAAACTCCCGCTTTGCCCACATTTATATCAGTCACAATTTGTTTTTCTCTCTCATTTATTTCTCTGCCCTCAGAAATGGCTCTCGCATATATATGAAACAACATTGCATCTGCATCTTTTAAAGAAGCAAATACCATAGCTTTGTTCTTGTCATAATCTGCTATGTCTTTAGCATCATCTTTGTCTAGTCCCTTAAAACGCTCTGCCTTGTTCTGCAATTGACTTTTTTGAGTATTCACTTTAACCTTGGTGACATCTCCCTCTAACTGGACTCCTACATATTCATCCCAAAAAGAAGTATCAAAAGTTTGTTTGTCTTCTGCGGCTTTATAGTCTTTCAGTGATTTCTGGTTTTCTGCTTCAGTGGCTTTGTCTATACATTGAACATCTGTATCCCACTGGTCATTTCTTTTATCTACATATACTTTGGCTTCTGTGTCTAAAGCTTTATCTGTAATTACCAGACGGGTATCTGTCCTGGCTTCCTCTAACTGCCCTTCGTAAAGAAGTGTATTGTCTTTATCTTTTACAGTAAGGCGTTGATTAACATTAGGAGGACCTTCTTCTGCCTCCAGATTAAAATCTTCCCTTCTTTCTTCTAACATTCTGTTATAGTTCTTATAACTGGTCTCTTTTGCATGTTTTTTCATATTAAACTGAGTCATTTTTCTCTATTTCCTTATATAGACATAGAATAAAGCTTATTTCTTATCTTAATTTATTATTATTAAAATCCTCTATTTCTTTATCTTCCTTGATATGGTCCAAACTTTGCTGCGCCATTTCTTCTTTCTATATCTCTCTGAACCTCTCTCCAGCTTGCGTTTCTGTCTAACGCTGCTGCCACCTGTTGCCCCGTACCATATCCTAAAACACCAGACATACTCCTCCAAACCCTGTTATTAGCTGAAAGTACATTTCCCATTTCCACTGTTTTACCCATAGGAAGTTTATTTGCGTATTTATTCACAGCAATATAAATAGCACCTGCAATACAGTCACAATTATGAGAATTAACACCTTCTGATACATAAGAGCTATCGTCTTCAACAGAAATATTAACAACATCATCTTTATAGGATTCAATGTCTTCTATATTATATATTTTATAAGTTACAAAATTATCAAAAAACTCATAATTAGGCTTATGAAATTTAGATGCCTTTTTATTGTGTCCTAATTCTAAAATATCTGACAATTTATTATAAGAATCAAAGTATGTAACAACTACATTATATAAATCTGAGTGATGTCTAACTTTTCTATTTCTAATAAAAGTTGTTTTTCCTTTTCTTTTAGACACTGTAACACTAGATGCTATTTTTAATCTTAATAAAATTAATTGTATCTGATACGCTAATATTTTAGAAGTAGTGGAGAAAATTATTCTATTACCGTCTGAACATCCGTCTCCATCAAAAATACCTTTAATTAACGCTTTTTGGAAAGAATATGGAGCAGTTATCATGTTTAAAGGTATAACTTTTTTATAAGAACGATTGCCCCTAAACATATCATAAAACAACCTTTTCAAGATAACGCTATTAACATTAATTTGACAACCTAGACTATTTTTTTGCGAACTTACGCCAGAAGACTTAATGTCAAAATTCGACACCAAACAATGCTCAAAATGTTCATGAATATCAGTCTCGTTTATATTAGAAGCAAAACAGATGCCATGATCCCCCAAGGAACCTTCTGCTAAAAAATAACCACAAACATATCCAAACTCTGTTGTAGAACTAATTTTTCTATTATGCCATTTTCCATTAGCATTTTTCATTCTTACTTTATCTTTTTCAATATACGAAGAAATATTACTGTGTTTATTAACTTTTTTATCTATATAATTTAATAAATCAAATTCAAACTTAATTTCTTCAGTAGGAAATGATTTTACCAACCTATCGTCAAAAGAAATATATTCCGCTCTCTTCCAAATTCTATCTCCATTATTATCTATTACCTCTAATGGATGATTTTTTGTACATATTAGTGGAAGGGAATAAAAAGGTTGTATTTTTATCATATTATCATTAGGTTTGTGTTTACTAAAACCAGAAATTGTTTTATATCTTCCATTGTGTGTTAATATTTCATCTCCTATTTTTACATCTTCTATAAAATTGCCACCACTATTTGTGTATACAACGGTTTTTGGAGAAACACAAATATCATCGGTTTTTACACCATCTCCGTCTTTTTTAGGAGATACTCTAAACCCTTGTGCCACAAACTTCCTCTGCAACTCTAACATTTCTTGTTTTAAATGTTGATGAAACGGAATTTTTAATTTAAATCCATTAACTGCATTCTCAAACTCTTTGTATATTTGATTCTTATATAAATGATTAAATGGAGTTAGTTTATTAGGGATACCTGCTTTTCTTAATTTCATCACAGACTCTAATGAGGTCATCTGATCATAAGTCATCATTCCTATGTGAAACCGTCTTTTTAAATTTACAATATAATCATCTACTAGATTTACATCTATCGGCTTACCTAAACCAGGTTCCCAAAACTTAATATGGTCCACAACAATAATATAATCTGTTTTCTCTGTTTCTTGGTTAAGGTAAAACTCTTTATGCAACACAACAACGGCGTAATTGTGACTAGACCTAGCTGGATCAAAATGTGCAAAATATACTTTACCTGGCTCACCCATATCTCTCAATTTAAATGGGTGATCATTAAAACAGGAATCAACCTGGTCTTCTGTGAAGAAGTATTCCATTGCTGCGCCACTAAATTCAGCACCATACTCCATCATAAATTCACTTTCACTCATACTTGTTTCTGATTTGCGAAGTGACTCTCTAGTGTGGTGTATGTTTACATCCCAAGTTGCTAAACGACACGTTAATCTTCCGGGATTATCTTTTGTCGTTTTAAATAGTTCATAGAATTTTCCCTCTTGTGCTCTAGGAGAAGAAATGCTAATAACTTTTCCATCATAAAACCTGTCTTTTATTATTTTTATTCCTCTATCATCAGTTACAAAATTCCCTTCTCCATCTGTTTCGTATGTTCTTCTAAAGTAAGTTCTAACTGTAGGTGTTAAAGCAGTATAAATTCTATCACCTGAAGAAGAGCCTCCGGTTGCTTTATAAGAAGCAACTTCATCAAGAAGCAAAACCATACACCCTTTTCCCAACAATGTATCTGAATTACTGTGACCAACTAGAATACCAATAGAGCCTGTGTGAAGGGGTAAGCCTTTTTCTTTTCTTTCTTTATTGTCTTTTTTATTTTTCGGCGTTAATAAAAAGATACTATCTTGAGTAAGTCCGTCTGACATAAACTTATCTTTAAAGTATTTACTAGTAAACAGTTTAGATTTTATAGCATCAAAGGCAATAGCTGCTTGTGTTTTAGAATTAGCAATAGTTAGAATATTTATAGTATTATCAGCAGCAATTTCGTAGTAAGCATAAGGGTCTCCACCTGGTATCTCTAACAACTTCATTGCTTCATAAAGAGCAATAATAGATACTAAAAAGTCTTTACCTGAACGTCGGCCCCATACTAGAACCAACTCATTAAACATTTCTCCTGACTCATATTTTCCTATTACATCTCCCTTGGCATCATCTACTAATCCAAGGTTTATGCATCTCTCTATTTCTTCATCTGTTAGTTTTAAATTTTCATTACCTGGGGATCCTCTATAAAATGCTTTAAGCATTATTTTTTGCATTGGGTAAAGGTTAACAGGGTTTGTGGAACTATGAGGAAGGGCTAACCAGTCTTTGTGTTCGCAGAAAGTAATTATGTCGGGTATATTATATCCGGTATCGTGTATTTGTACGTCGTCTTTTATTTCGTTTATTGCATCTGAAAGTGTTTTTTTCTTTTTCCCCATTAATCCTCAATATTAGCCGCATTAATTGTATAATTAACCTCTTCAGACAAAGCGGCAAAAGACGAACCTGCTTTAATATTATTACTGCTTAAAAAATCATTAATATCAGTATACCCTACTATAGCCTGTTCTTGTAATCTGAAAACAAAATTCAATATTTCTGAACTCCTAGAAACATGTTTTCTATCGATGTCTTCATTAGCTTGTAAAATAGCATTTAAAACCAATGTCTTTTCTATATCATCATCGTCTATTTCTGAGTTAGCCCAATTGGTTGCCATATCTTCTAATAAAGCGACCATTAACGGGCCTTTGGAGTGAGCACCATTAATATCCTCTTCTATCAACCTATAAGCAGCTATTGGAAAAGCCATTTTATGTATAAATAATATCCGAAACTACTCTCGGTATATATTCTTCTCCTGTTATATAGTTATACTGTGTTACTCTAAAATAATATATTTCTGCTCTTTCTAAAGACTCGTCTATGTTTAAAAACGTATCTTTTCTTCTTATGTATTTGACTCGACGACCAACCTTACTAGCAGGCACCCCTGAAATTAACATAGGTATATAATTATCTTTTTCTGTCTCAAAACTCCAGTTCAGCAAACTAGCACTATCTCTGGACATAATAATGTTACTTGCAAAATCTGAATCAGAAGACACTTCTAATATAAAATGATAGTTAACGAAAAGATTAGCATCATCTTCTATTTCAAAAATAAACTCC
>CEPX01040574.1_pt1 | contig 24276 bp, 24 predicted proteins | sample 361361 | NCBI WGS metagenome assembly CEPX01 (sample SAMEA2619974, study PRJEB7988) | marine metagenome | biome: marine biome (ENVO:00000447); feature: mesopelagic zone (ENVO:00000213) & marine oxygen minimum zone (ENVO:01000065); material: "saline water (ENVO:00002010), including plankton...
GATACCAGTGATACCAGTTCTTACAGGAGAACGTTAATGAACAAAATGAAGCCCAGACGGGTATCATTCCTCGCCTACGATGCATATCATTCCATCAACCTACTTCAAGCTATGCTAGCTACCCGTAGTAACAGAAACGATAAGGGGCGTATAGTTTGGGAAGCTTCTGAACAGGAAGCGGAAGCAGTTTTCTCTATACTAAAGGGCAAGTATCCAGCTCTGAAGCTAGTAGGCTACGTCTTTATACTTATCGCTTCAGGTAAAAACATTACGCCAGTGACCTTGCTCATTGAGGAAGGGGAAATGGAGGAAAACCTCTATGCGTTCTAAGGTATTTTTGGGTCCTACCCTATACCGTAGCACCCCCCAAAAGAGGGCAAAATGAGAAATAAACGCAAACATCATGTTCTAAAAAAGATAACCCCCCGCCCATTTGAAAGCGATATACATAGATTTCTTTGCGGCAGAAACGAACCCCACCCTGTTCCTACGCAAGTAAAACGAGAAGGACTTTGCGTACGATGCGAACGCGTAGCTAAAGATGAGCACTAGACATAAAAAAGAAGCACGTTCACGTAGGAAATTAGCGTACGAGCGGATGTGGGCATAGCGTATTTTAATGCAACGCAAAAACCGAAAACCTAACCCGAAGAAAATACCCACGATTAATCCACGTGGGTATTTAATAGGTTGGTATAAGGTTACTTACACCAATGCAGAAGCAATGGAATTAGCAGAACAGTATTTGAAGCAGCGAGGCTCTAACAATACTGTAGCAGCGGGCTTATTACCGGAGGAAGAATAGTGACCACGTATGGGTACACTAAAAAGATAGATAATTTAGCTATGGAACGAGAGAAAATAGCCAGAGATACAGAAGAGTTTCTAGCTAAAGGTAATGAGATCCTCTACGTTCCCACAGGATTGAGCGGCATAGGTGTAAAGTTGACTCCACAGAACATAAAAGCATTAGGAGAAGTAGGGAATAAACGAAGAGCAGGAGTGAAATAAATGCCAAGCGCAAAAGAAATAGCGAAAAATTTTAAATTCTTACGACAGGAACTAATGGCAGGAGTTACGTTTAAAGTACTCTCGCCGGGATTTGATCAGCTAGTAAGTGAAGTTTTATGGGAACTGAATAACATAAAGCCTACGTTCCATGAACTCAATTGCCATAAGATCTGGTGTAAATCTCTTGATGCAAGCTGTGGTAATCTAAAAGTAGCAGCGGCGAATGTTGCCGCCTACGAAGATTGGGTAAAGGAGCGAGAGAAATAATGACTACACCAGAAGCCAAAGTTAAAAAGGTTGTAGTAAAACAACTTAAGGAGTTAGGTTGCTACTATTTCTATCCAGTGACAGGTGGGTATGGACGTAGCGGCGTGCCAGATATTATAGCTTGCTTTAACGGTAAGTTTATTGGCATAGAATGTAAGGCGGGAAAGAACAAACCTACGCCACTACAGGAAAGGAACATAGACGAGATCAATGGCTGTAACGGGCTTGCCATCGTTGTTAATGAAGACAATATGCACGAAGTGGCAAACATTCTACGGCGAAATCAAGAACCTTTTTTAGAATCTGTAAGTGATGCACTGGATTATGCTTGTGAATTACTGGCAGTAGCTAAAGCTCCGCGTAAAGCAAAAGAAATCCGCACAGAAATAATGAGCGGGGCATGGACTAGAAAGATTCTTACACGCCAAAAAACTCCTCAGCAAGAATTATTCTATGCAGTAAAACACGGAAAAACTTTAATCGGCCTCAATGGGCACGATTTACGCTGCGGTCAATGTAAAACCCTAAAAACTGTAAGTACTATAGATCACTTTGACACTACTACAATAGATTTATTAGCCACGTGTAAATGCGGTACAACGTTAATACAGAGAACAACTAAGCAAGCGCAGGTGGAATGGGAGGAAGGAAAATGGATAAACAAAATTACATAGAGCTAAGAAGAACTGAGGATATTACAGAGATTACTTTTGAAAATGGAGATACTTTTACATTTATTTCTTGCGATGCTGATTCTGAACCAACGCCAGTAAGTGGAGCAGAGAGGGATAAAGATGGATAAGCGAAAATGGTTGTTGATAACTATGGCACTGTTTTGTGGAGGGTGGGTACTATACCCACTATTCAACGCCCCAATAGAATGGTCAGGGCGACAAATACTTCTTGAATATTGGTGGTGCTATCTATTAGGGGTAGTGTGCGGGATTACAGGAATAGTAATAACGGAGTGGGATGAATGAGCGAAGAAACGTATAAAGGAAGTTTTGAAAGTATAGAAATTAACGAGGGTGAAATGATTGTGGATATGGACCCTAATTTAGTTACAGAAATACTTGCTTCTGCAGAAAAAATAAGCGGCTATGATGAATGGTTACTAAGACGCGCTGCTGGAAGAATACATTTCCTTACAGCATACAGTGATATAGTTACAGAACTACATGAAGAGAAGAAATAACTAAACAAGATAAGGAAGTAGCATGAACCTCATAACAGTTGATTTTGAAACGTACTACGACAAGACGTACAATCTGTCGAAACTCACAACAGAGGAATATATCCGAAGCCAGTTATATCAAACCATTGGCGTTGCTGTTAAAGTTAACAACGGGAAAGCTGAATGGGCTAGTGGCACACATGAACAGCTCAAAGAAGATTTGCACACTTATGATTGGGAGAACAGTATCTTACTCGCTCACAATTGTGCTTTCGACGGTGCTATTGCTAGTTGGCTTTTTGACATTCACCCCCGCGCTTATGCTGATACTTTATGTATTGCCCGTGCCCTACATGGAGTAGAGGCTGGTGGTAGCCTCGCTAAGCTTGCTAAAAGATATAATATTGGCACCAAGGGAGAGGAAGTTGTGAACGCCCTTGGGAAGCACCGAGAAGACTTCACAAAAAAGGAGCTAGCAAAATATGGCGACTACTGTATTAATGACGTGGAATTATGTTTTGAGCTGTTTAAGATCTTAGGAGCAAATTTCCCCGCTAGCGAGATGAAAGTTATAGACACAACACTAAAAATGTTTGTAGAACCTAAACTAAAACTCAATGTGCCCTTATTAAATGAACATCTAATACATGTAAAACAGGATAAAGCAGAGTTGCTAAAAAATGTAGGGGCTACTAAAAAGGAACTTATGAGTAATCCTAAGTTTGCTGGTGCTTTAAAGGATCTTGGGGTGTCCCCCCCGATAAAAACTAGCCCCACTACAGGTAAAGAAACCTATGCATTTGCTAAAACAGATAAAGACTTCTTAGCACTGCAGGAGCATCCCGACATACGTGTACAAGCTCTTATGGCAGCTCGGATGGGCAGCAAAAGCACCTTAGAAGAAACACGCACAGAACGGCTTCTGAACATCGCTGCGCGAGGTAACTTCCCTGTCCCTATAAAATACTATGCTGCACATACTGGCAGATTTGGCGGGTGGGATAATGTAAATATTCAAAATCTCCCTAGCCGCAAAGGAAAATACGCTAAGGTGCTTAAGAAAGCTATCATAGCCCCACCAAAACATATGCTCATAGACTGTGATTCTTCACAAATTGAAGCGCGGGTGCTAGCGTGGTGGGCAGAGCAAAATGATCTAGTAGAAGCTTTTCGTAATGATGATCCTGTATACGAACAGATGGCTGCTGAAATTTATGAAGTCCCCATAGAGGAAGTAACACCCCCCAACAGATTTGTTGGAAAAACCACAATCTTAGGTAGTGGCTACGGTATGGGAGCATTGAGGCTCCAAATGCAGCTGAAAACTGAAGGTATAGAAATGGAACTCGACGAATGTAGACGGGTAATAAATGTCTACCGGAGTAAGCAAAATAAAATCAAAGACCTGTGGAAAACTGCGCAAAGCATGCTAGCTGCGATGAACAACGATACAGATTACTCTCTGGGACGGGAAGGAGTTGTATCTATCTTACCAAAAGATAATGCTGTGCAACTACCAAATGGGCTGCTCATGAGGTACGGTAATTTGTCTCATGAAGCAGGGCAGTATGGGCCAGAGTTTTCTTACAGCACCCGTAAAGGGCGGGTCAAAATTTACGGCGGCAAGGTTGTTGAAAATATCTGTCAAGCTCTCGCAAGAATTATTATCACTGACCAAATGCTGCAGATATCTAAGAAATGTAAAGTAGTGTTAATGGTGCACGATTCTATAGTTGTTTGCGTCCACGAAGTTGAAGTTGCACCTGCACGTAAGTTTATTGAAAAGATAATGCGCACTCCACCAACTTGGGCAGAAGGATTGCCATTGAATTGCGCATCAGGCTGCGCAGATGCTTATGGAGATTGCTAATGGTTAAAGACGCAGTATATAGAGAGCAAAATATCCTCCCGTGGTCATACACAAAGATACATAATTTTGAGCAATGTCCGAAGCAGTTTTACCACCTCGATGTAGTAAAAGATTATGAGAAAGAGTTTTCTGACACTTCGATACAATACGGTAATGAATTTCACAAAGCTGCTGAGGCATATGTATCTATAGGTAAAGCACTCCCTGTAAAATTTCAGTACGCGAAAAATATGATAGATGCGCTAAAAGAAAAACGGGGTGACATTCTATGTGAGTATAAAATGGGGCTGACAAGAAATTTAGCTGCATGTGATTTCTTTGATAAAGTAGTTTGGTGGCGCGGAGTAATTGACTTATTAATAGTCAATGAAGACGCTAAGTACGCTTATGTAGTGGACTACAAAACAGGTTCTAACAAATATGCTGATCTTGATCAACTTGCTCTAATGGCGCTAGGTACCTTTGCTCACTTCCCATTTGTCGAAGAAGTTCGAGCAGGGCTTCTATTTGTTAGAGCTAAAGATTTTATCAGGCAAACCTATACAAAACCCGAACAGAGCGACATGTGGGATGGTTGGATGCGTCGTATGCTTCGTCTGAAGAAAGCTTGCGATACTGATGTATGGAACCCAAACTCTAGCGGATTATGCAAAGCACATTGTCCAGTAACTGAATGCCCGCATAATGGGAGGAACTAATGAGTGAAAACAAACTAGACCCAGATGTTGTATGGATACGAGAACTATGTAACTTAAACATATTTAGTGAGGTACTAGCAAAAGAATTTCAAAGAGTCGCAGATAGGTTAGAAAAATACGTAGAAGAAGAAGAAGAAGAAACCCCAACTGTAGATGTTAGTAGTATGATATCCACAGTTCTGCAAGTACGAGATGATGACCCCCAAAAAATTCGTAGGCTCTATACAGGGGGTAGGTTGGATTGGATAGTTGATTTCATATACTCAATGGAAAAGTTAGTCCCTAACCCAGAAAGGATTTCAGTAAAACAAGAAACCAGCCTTACAGAACTTTATGAGCGGTTAACTGCGGAAGAGCCAGAACTTGCTCAAGTTATTGAGCGGTGGAGGGAATAAAATGACTGAAGACCAAGCAACAAAAGAAGAAGCTGCAGCAGCTAAAATAACTTTGCTACGGGATGAAGAAATAGATCTCTTAGTAAAAAGAAAAGTACATGAAGTTGTTGAAAGGCAAGTAGTACATATGTTAATGAGGTCGCTAGACCACATAATATACGATTACATAGGGGCTAAAATTAATATAGACACCCCGGCTGTGTTCCTGAATAGAATTAAGTTAGATAGAGACTACGAAAACCTAATGACTTTTTTTAGAAGGCTTTTGATTTTAGCTATAAGTGACGAAGACATATTCGTTAAAAACATCCCCATAGATCAGTTGTATGGAAACGAAACTTTAAAGATACTAAGAAAGTTACTAAGATGACTGACGAAGACCAAGCAACCCCAGAAGAGATCGCAGATACAAAGCTAATGCTGGAAGTAGAAACTATTATGGTAGAGAAAATAAAACAGGCTCTCTTACAGCTAGTATATGAAGATCCTTATTTTATGCGTACATTACTCCAAGAACCGCATGTCATGTACCACCGGCCTGCTGCAGCGATGGACACTGATTTCGATACTGGCAACAGTCGGTATAAAGCGCGGGAACGATATTCCGGTGACAGGTAGAGAATTGCACCCCCATCCGAAGACAGGGCTGGAGAAGCGCCATGAAGACTGAACTTATGGGAATGGTTCGGCTGAAGATATTGAGGGCTGGCAGCGTCGGTAAGCTCGCTGATACCACGTCTATAGACAGGGCGTATCTGTCAAGGCTGGCACGAGGGCTGAAGGAGAATCCAAGCGAGAGAGTCTTGGACGAACTTGGGATTGAACGGGTATCGTACTATGTTTGGAAAGACCCAAAAGACGAACCCCAAACCGAAGAGGAATGCTGGCTTTTATTGGAGGACTAAAATGAGCGAGTTCTTCACGAATTGGAGTACTAATATGCCTTACGTAAATAAACCTAGACCATATAAAAAGGAATACCAACAGCAGAAAGCAAGAGGGGAACACAAAAACCGGATGGAACGACAGCGTGCTAGACGCGATTACGATAAGCGCGGGGTCAACCGCAAAGGTAAAGATATTCACCACAACAAAGCTTTGAGCAAAGGTGGGTCTAACAAAGATGGCACAAGACTTCAAAGCCCAAGCAAAAATAGAGCAAACAATACCCATAAAAAGAGGGAGCAAAGATGAAAGATGCTAAAATTCTTGCGGCCATAAACAAGGAACATAAAGCAACGATGACCAGCGAAGGCTAGCTTTTATTGGGGGATTAAAATGAGCGAGTTCTTCACGAATTTGGAAACGATGGACAGTGTATTTTATGTAGGGTACACCCTCCTTATCGTACTATGTGTGGTACTTATCGCTAATAGGGAAAAGTGTAAGAAGGAGGAAAAGTAATGCCTTCAAGTACAGAAAAGCAACGCAAATTCATGGGTGCAGAGTTAGCCAGAAAACGTAAAGGCAAGAAAACAAAAACTAAAATGTCTGCAAAGCAACTAAGTGATTTCGCTAAGAAGAAAAAGAAGAAAACAAGATAATTGCAGAGTGGAGAAGTGGTATCTAGTTGGACTCATAATCTGAAGGTCGAGGGTTCAAATCCCTCCTCTGCTACCAATTTACCAGGAAAACCGTTGCCTGCTTAAAGTACGGTACTAGGAGAACGACAATGACTGAAATGGTTATAATTTCTGAAGAGCAAGCAACGGCACTTACATCGTTAGGTGTTACTGTAAAGAAATGTTATGCAATCCCTAAAACTTTAGTGAGCATATTTAGTTCATTAGGGAAAGGGACCACACGAGCAACACCAAAAAGGAGGAAAGCAACAAAAGGCCCTAGCGTTAAAGCTATGAAGCTCGGTCTTAACGCTGAGAAGTTAGCTGAAAAAATATCAGAAGCTAGTATTACTGGACTAGCTGTAAAAACTATTGTGGGTGAAATGGACCCTAAGTATGTCTACCGCAGAGAAACTTTAACCACGATGTTAAAAAATGTAGGGCTTACTGGTGGGCGTTTGCATTGGCCCCTAACTGAGTTAGTACATAGAGGAATTCTTGTAGCTGCTCCACGGCATTCTGCTACGCGATGACACTTAAGCTACTTTTGGTAGGTGGGGCGAGGCGTGGTGATGTAAGGTAAGGAACGGCTAGGTGTGGTAAGGCAGGTAAGGTTAGGTAAGGTTAGGTAAGTTCAGGTGGGGTGTGGTTGGGTAAGGCAGGTTTGGTATGGTTCGGTTTGGTGCGGTAGTATGGGGTCGGGTATGGTCAGGTTGGGTAAGGCAGGTTTGGTATGGTTCAGTTTGGTGGGGTCAGGTGGGGTCGGGTATGGTCAGGTTGGGTAAGGCAGGTAAGGTTAGGTAAGTTCAGGTGGGGTCGGGCCGGGTACGGTCGGGTAAGTTGCGGCATGGTGAGGCAGGTAGGGTAGGGTAAGGTTAGGCGTGGTGATGTATGGTGAGGTAAGGTTTTAATTTTAATTTTAATTTTAATTTTAATCAGGAGAGCAACATGAGTGTTCAAACAGAAAGTAATGTAGTTGTACTAAATAAACTAAATATTATAAAAGCACCAGTAATACTAATTGGTGATTCCCCTATTTTAATGCATAAGTGGTCAGACAAAGCAAAGAAAGAAATGCTTGATAAACAAATGGGGAAAAATACGAAGCAACGAGGGAAGAAAAATCCAGAGCAAGACTACAAAGAATCTATGCATAAATGTAGCGATGGACCTACAAAATATGGATTTCCCGCTAATGGAGTTAAGGCATGTGCCTGTCGTGGAGCTAAAGAAGTTGCTGGCCTTGATATGACTAAAGCACGCACCAGTTTTCATGTATTAGGAGAGTTAGTTCCTATTTATGGATCTCCAGAAATGCATGAGTCTATGGTACGAATTGCGCAAACAACTGACATTCGGTACCGTGGAATTTTTAATGAATGGGCAACTAGGTTTACTGTACGATTTAATGCTGACATCATTACATATGACCAGATTGTAAATATTTTTGAATATGGTGGTTTTGGTTGTGGCATAGGTGAGTGGCGACCAGCACGAAATGGTACTATGGGTATGTTTCATGTTGGTACTGAAGAAGAACTTACCTACTATATTAATAAGTATGGGGAGAAAGAATAATGATTTATAAGTTTAAGAGTAGTACAAGGCCAACAGAAGAGTCTCAGCAGGTAGGTGAGACTCTTCTACAAATAAAAAAAGACCAGGATGTTTTACACGCATGTGAAGTTGTAGCACAAGCAAAAGAAAAAGATTCGGTACTACATAAATACTTTCAGTGGGACGATACTTTAGCAGCGGAGCAGCACCGACTTAACCAAGCAAGACACTTAATTACCTCTGTAGAAATTGTTAGGGAAACTGGGGATAATCGTTCAATTACTATACCTGCGTATACACATTTACGTGTAGATAAACACGGGTACAGAGACACAGAAGAAGTGTATTCAGTTCAAGATCTACGTAGTTCTTTAGTTACGCAACTAAAAATAGACTGGGAAACACTAAAGAAAAAACATGATTCTGTACTACAAGAAATAGCTTCTTTTGAATCGTTTAACTCGGAAGTTACAAACCTATGAACCTCATAACAGTGGATAGCCCTGAATATTGACAGTGAAGCGCCTTATGGAAATAATTCAAAATAAAGCACTACTAATCACGCTAAAAGACCCCCTACCTGTACTAAATGCCATACCAAAAAGTAAACAGGTAGGAGATAAAACACTTGTTTACTGGGGCATAGATGAAGTACATAAGCTAAAGGAGCTTGGAGTAGACGCACCCTCTCCTATGGAACGAAAGTATCTTTGGACGCAGTGTATGATGACTCCCTTTGAACATCAAATCAAAACTGCTGCGTTCCTCACCCTATACAAACGCGCCTTCTGTTTTAACGAGCAAGGTACAGGGAAAACTGCCAGTGCAATATGGGCAAGCGATTATTTAATGAGCCTAGGAATTATTCATCGTGTACTAGTTATCTGCCCTTTGTCCATTATGGACACTGCATGGCGAGCAGAAATGTTTGACTGTGCTATGCACCGTACTGTAGATATAGCTTACGGCAGTGCAAAAAAACGTGCCACTATCATAGCAGGCAGTGCAGAGTACGTGATAATAAACTATGACGGAGTTAAGGTAGTTCATGATGAAATTAAGAAGGGGGGCTTCGATCTAATTATCGCTGACGAAGCGACTCACTATAAGAACGCAAATACTTCCCGTTGGAAGAAACTCCACAAGTTAATTACCGAAGATACTTGGGTATGGATGATGACAGGTACCCCAGCGGCGCAAAGTCCGTTGGATGCCTATGGGTTAGCTAAAATCATTAACCCTACTGCTGTACCAAAGTGGTTCGGTTCGTTCCGTGACCTAGTAATGTTCAGGGTGAGTCAGTTTAGGTGGCTTCCGAAAGATAGCGCAACCACTACGGTTCATCGTGTGCTGCAACCTGCTATCCGTTTTACAAAAGAAGAATGCTTAGACCTACCTGACATGGTTTACTTAACCCGCGATGTTGAGTTAACCCCACAACAGAAAAAATACTACGACGACCTAAAGAAACGAATGATCACAATAGCGGCAGGAGAGAGAATCACAGCTGTCAACGCAGCTAACATGATGAACAAACTTCTGCAAATATCCTCCGGTGCAGTATACTCAGACGATAGTGAATCCATAGCATTTGACGTTTCGAACAGATATTCTGTTCTAAAAGAAGTCATTGACGAGTCCAGTCACAAAGTGCTTATATTCGTTGCTTACCGGCATACAATACGAGTTGTAGCAGAAAAACTTAAAGCAGACAGTATCACAGGAGAAATAATACAAGGCGATGTCTCAGTAACAGAACGCACTCGCATAATAAAAGCATTTCAGGAGAACCCAGACCCAAGAGTACTCATCCTTCAGCCCGCCGCCGCTGCCCACGGTGTAACTCTCACAGCAGCAAATACTATAGTGTGGTGGAGTCCAATAAGTTCGTTAGAAACTTATTTACAGGCGAACGCTAGGGTCCACCGGGCAGGGCAGGTAAATAAGTGCAGCGTGATTCATCTACAAGGCTCTGCTATGGAACGTCACGTTTATGGACTATTGCGTAACAAAATAGACATCCATACAAAAATCATTGAACTATACCAAGATTTGATAAAATAGAGTACAATACAAAGCGAGAGTGGTGGAATGGCAGACACAACGGGTTTAAGACCCGTTGCTTTTAGGCATGAGGTTGCGCCCAACGGAGGGAGTTAGGGATTTCAAACCCAAAACTGAGGGTTCAATTCCCTCCGCAACCACAGGAGAACGAAATGGCAAAAATTCAAGTAGACGTACTAACTGAAATCTTCATAAAGATCAGAGACAAACGTGCTGAAGTAAAAGCTGCACATAAAAAAATAGAGGAAGAACTCGAATCCCAAATGGATACAATTAAGCAAGCTCTTTTGAAACACTGCAAAGATGAAAAAGTAGAGAGCGTGCGTACTACCGCAGGACTATTCTACAGAACATTAAAAACCCGTTACTGGGCAAGTGATTGGGCATCTATGTATAAGTTCATTGCCAAGCATGAAGTCCCCGAATTCTTTGAAAAACGACTCAACCAATCTGTAGTAAAGACTTTTGTAGAAGAGAACCCCAACGTTGTACCTGACGGACTTAACGTTGATTCAGAGTACATACTTACTGTAAAGAAATAGGAGTCAATATGACTGAGTCATTTGTACCAATTGACGTAGTTGCAGAACACTTTACTGTATCTGCCTCAACTATACGTTCCTGGGTTAGATCAGGACGTATACCAAAAAGTGCTTACATTAAAGTAGGGAACACCTATAGGTTTTCGCTTAGCGCAGTTGTTGAAGAACTATTGCAAAAAGAAAGAGAACCTGAAGTACCTGATGATTCACTTGAAGATATAGCGAGTGAATTCGAACTTAATACAGACGATGATATGTAGGAGCAATACATGACTGAGAATAAAGAAGTTGGGTTATTTGCAGGAACTACCATAGTACAGAATCCCAAGTTAAAGGAAAAACTACGTGAGATTAACGAAAATCTCATGAGCGGTGGCATAGCAATGCCAAGGATAAGTTTGCGCGGGGGTAAATTCCGTCAAATGATAGCCGGGGAGCAGCAAGGAGTTACTAACAACAATGAAATGAACGTTATCATTGTTAGGGCTGCTAAAGTGTCCCGAACGTATTACAAAGGTGTCTATGATCCAGATAAAGCAGTCCCCCCTACATGCTGGTCAAGTGATGCACAACAGCCAGCAGCGGATGTATCCGCAGAAAACAAACAAGCTGATCGCTGTATGGATTGCTCTATGAACGTAAAAGGATCTGGGCAAAACAATACAAAAGCTTGCCGATACAACCAACGCTTAGCTATCGTACCAGAAGATAATATGGAGCGGGTATACCAACTTCAATTACCAGCTACGAGTATTTTTGGTGATGTCGTAGCTAACAAAATGCCTATGCAATCCTACGCTAAGTTCCTTGAAGCCCACGACAAAACTCCTATCATCGCAATTGTCACCCAAATGTATTTTGACGACGATGCTGATGTGCCTAAGCTGTTTTTCACTCCGGTGCGCCCCCTAAATGAAGGAGAACTGGAGAAAGCAATCGAATTGAGCGAATCCCCTGAAGCAGAGAGGGCTGTTAGCATAACAGTGTCCCAAGCTGATGGTGTTATGCAACCAGAAGAGGAGCCGAAAGATGATGGGGATGATACTAATAACGACAGTAACGTCGATAATTCTAATACTAGTGGGAGTAAGCCTGATACTGAAGGAGCAAGTGGAGATACTGCAGACGCTGTCGCGGCAAATAGCGGTGATGGCACCGACCCAGACGAACCACCGGAACCTGTAGTAATGAAGAGCAGCAAGAAAACTGCTGATGAGCCTGAAGGTGACGTTGATGAAGATCTTGTTGAATTAATAGACAAGTGGACTGATTAAACATGCCTACTGTGGCTAAAGAAACTTAGCCACAGTATCACTTCAGGTTGCAGTTGATGGGCGCTAAAGGTTTTTTAGACGCTGCGCTTAGTGACACCGGGTATTACTGCGTTTTTGCTAATAGGAAAAAGTCTAAGCCTGTACAGAAGTTTTACGGTTCTACAGGAGAACTACTAGACGCTGCCATTAAGCTCGACGCAGATGGGTATGATACCTACTTCGCGTTAGCCACTTTTACTGAGAATTCCTCACGTAAAACCGATAATGTGCATAAATTATGCGCTTTCTTTCTTGATTTAGACTGTGGGGAAGACAAAGAATATCCAACCCAAGCGCATGCACTAAAAGACCTACAGCGGTTCTGTGAAACCACCGCTATACCGAAACCTACTATTGTAAGCTCTGGACGTGGCATACACGTTTACTGGCCGCTAAAAACCCCCGTCACGCTCTCTGAGTGGCTCCCTGTAGCCTCTAAACTTAAACAGGTATGTTCGGATCAGAATTTACTTGCTGACCCTGTCGTTACAGCTGACGCAGCCAGAATCCTACGTATACCCACAACCCACAACCATAAGGACTCCCCCCCAAAAGAAGTTCGTATTTATAGTGAAAAACTAACCCCTATTGAGTTTGGGGCGTTCAAAGAGAGAATGGACGCTATCCCTGTGAAAACAGCGCCAGTTGTCCCAGTTGTCCCAGTTGTGGGCGACATATCAGGAATAAACAGCGCCCTGATGGATGCCTTAATGGGTAATCAGGAAAGCTCCTTCAAAGATATTCTCAGGAAAACTGCTAAAGGCCACGGCTGTGACCAACTTAAAATTATCACCAAAGACCAAAAAAGTATATCTGAACCCCTCTGGCGGGCAGGGCTGTCCATTGCCAAATTTTGTACAGAAAAGGAGGAGGCAGGGCATTTCATCTCAAAAGGCCATCCTGACTACACAGTAGAAGATACTATAGCAAAAATGGATGGTATCGCTGGACCTCACTTATGCTCCAGCTTCGATAGTATAAATCCCAACGTATGCCCCGACTGCCCTAATAGAGGCAAGATACGTTCCCCAATAACGCTGGGCAACTCAGTAAAAGAGGCTTCCAAAGCTGATAACATCGTGCAAGTCCCCAGTGCCTTATTCGATCCCCAAACGTACATAATCCCTACTTACCCAAAACCATATTTCCGGGGCACCAATGGCGGGGTATACAGACGAACAAGTGTAGACGGAGAAACAGAAGATGTATTGGTCTACCATAATGATATTTACGTAACCCAACGAATACACAACGAAGAGATTGGAGAGTGCGCAGTACTACGATTACATCTTCCAAAAGACGGCGTGCGCGACTTCACTATCCCACTATCTGCAATCACATCCAAAGAAGAATTCAGAAAGCACATGTCCATGCAAGGCGTGGCCTTAACGAAAATGGATACCCTCATGCATTACATAACCACATGGATAAACGAACTCCAGCATCTCTCTTCTGCTACTGCCGCCCATATGCAGTTCGGATGGGTGGGCGACGACTTCGAAGCATTCATACTAGGTAAAATGGACATTCGAAAAGATAGCGTCGAATTCAACCCACCAACCCCACCCACTGCAGGACTTATGTATGCTTTTGAACCCAAAGGAACCTTAGAAGGGTGGAAAGAAGCAATGGAGTTCTACAACAGACCAGGCTTTGAGCTACATCAACTTGTAGTAGGTTCAGGATTTGGTGCCCCGTTAATGGAGTTCCTACCAATCAGTGGAGCAATGATGCACCTACATAGCGATACTGGGTTTGGTAAAACCACTGCTTTATACGCAGGGATGAGTATATGGGGCTACCCAAAAGAGCTAGTATTATTAGAAGACGACACAACAAACGTAAAGATGCATAGAGGTGAGGTATACCACAGCCTACCGCTATACATAGATGAAGTAACTAATGAAAGCGGTAAAGTGTTAAGCGGGCTTGCCTATCAAACAGTAGGAGGCATGCAACGGGGGCGCATGAAAGCTTCTGTTAATGAAGAACGTAAACGGGGTAGACCGTGGAAGCTACTTTCTGTTACTACAGGGAACACAAGTTTTATTGACCGTGTCGCTATGTATAAAAGCACTCCTAAAGCAGAAGCACAACGAGTCTTAGAACATAGAGTAAAAGAAGTAGTCTTCGACACAAAGGAAGAGACTGATAACTTTGCTGAAATCATTATGAAAAACTACGGACATGCAGGGAAAATCTATGTCCAGTACATTATGAATCACGTTTCTGAAGTCAGGCAATTGCTTAAAGGCGTACAGAAACGTATAGATACACTTGCAAGACTCAAAGCAAAAAATAGATTTTGGTCTGCATTTATGACAACTACGATAACTGGGTTGATAATTGCTAAACGGCTTGGACTTATCAATTACGATACGCAGAAACTATTCCAGTTTGCGCTCGATATGTTAAGTACCTCAAAACAGTCAATCCAATCGTTAGACTCCTCTATAGAAACTCACCTAAATGACTACATAAGCAAAAATTACAGCAATATACTGTCAATAAAAAGCACTGATGATGGACGCACAAACCCAGTAATTCCCGAAGCCACTCCAAGAGGAGAGTTAGTAGCGCGTTACGAAACAGACGTAAAGAAGTTATTTCTCTTACCAAAACCACTAAAGACATGGTGCCTTAATCAGCAATTAGACTACAGCAATATAATCAACCAGCTCAAAACAACTCTGGGGGGCAAAGCGGTAAAAATTCGACTCGGTAAAGGGACAAACATGAAGCTCCCTCCAACGAATGTATGGGTGATCAACTTCAACGTGCCCATATTAGCTGAGGAACCACCCCCAGATGCGCCGTCTGAAGAAACCGCCGCTAACGTATGAGAAGCTAAATATTGATGGGGTTGAGATGCTTGTCAATATTGGCAAAATGAAAGTAAATCATTCAGTATTCATCCCCTGCATACGTACCAAAAGCGCTGTTTTTAAGCTACATAGTATGGCTAAAAAATGGGGTAGGACTGTGAAATGTTTACCTGTCGTTGAGGATGGAATACAAGGAGTACGTATGTGGCGAATTTTGTGATACTATATGTAGTGAACGTCTTTGGTACGTTCTCCTGTGAACCCTGGTTAGTCGCCTGATTAGCCGGGGTTCTTAGTCATCAAAAGCCCCCCACGTAGCATCAGCTTGTTCACTAGCATATCTCATCAATGGACTAAACTGCACTCCCCCTTCCATCTGAGAAGATGTTTTGTGGTGTCGCTTCATTGATCTGATAATTGTTGATAGCGGGATAAGCTCCCCCCCTATTCTAGACAGATGCCTTTCATTGAATTCTACTATCTCATCAAGTATTTCCTGAAATTCAGCGTAGTCCATAAACCGATAGGCTACGTACAGGCGTTTTGTTAGCCTCTCACGCATAGTGGATATTGCGGTGCTGACCTTTTTCTTAGAGCGGTTCTTTTCTTGCTGGAACGTATACTGCGCCGGGGAGAAGCCCATCCCTTGCCAGAACATATCATTCGCATCTAGCCCATCTACAATAATGTCACCTCTACGAGTGAGCGGAGCACCATCATGTATGTACCGAAAAGCTTTCATTACATTACGTAATGCTGTTGGGGCCATAGTTTCTAGGGCACGTTCAACTTCACGTGGGGTATTTGCTTCTAACAAGTCCTCACGCCCGCGATTGATCTCTGATACTACACTACCAAAAGGACCAGTAGCATACCGTGCTAACTGGTCCCCAAGGGTTAGATTTTCTGTAAAAGGATTTGTTCTATATAGCAGCCCCGACAAACCTACACGCTGTGCTACGTCTGCACCTGACCCGTAATTTATCACACCTTTATACAGGGGTTCCCCCATATGCAAACGTACTATGGTTTCGAAATCTTCCTCATCATCTTCAAGGAACATAAGATTAGCTAGCGCAGATACAATAGCGAAAAACGGAAGGCCCTGGACACCAGATAAAATTAACGTAGATCCCAAAACCCCTAAAAATTGCTTAGTAGCTTCGTGTCGGTTTTTTTCTCCAGCTATCTGTTGTTTAATTGCTGTCTTAGCTGTTCTAAGTAGGTAATGGTACATAGTAGCGCCAAAAGGTTTATACATAAGCGCAACTCTCAACGCTCCTTTACGTGCCGCACTTGCTACCAAATTACGATTAGTCCCGCCGTTATACTCCTCTGTTTTCTGTAGTGCCTCTAATGCAATCTCTTCATACTCTGCTTTTGTAAGTTCTTTCTTGGTTACGTACTCTACTCCGTTACGAACTTCTTTTACTGTTCTTCTCTTATCTATCTCTAGCATATAAGCAGACATCATGGTTATTTGGCGAGTGTACTTTTCGAAATGATGGAACATAAACGCAGACCACTTACTAATTTTACTTGACCATCCCTCTCGCTTACCTGCCTCGCCCAAATCCATTGATTCAAAAGCTGCAGACTGTCCTAGCATCGCACGTTTAGCTGCAGCGTCTATCAAGATGAGTAACTTATATTCTGTCAAAATTTCAGTAGTAGTCTCCCCTAACTCTCTAAGTTCTTTCTCCCCAATAAGCGTACTCTTTGTAAAAACTTCTTCACGTAGCTCCTGCTCTCCCTTTTTGTTTACTACTACGTAATTCCCTATGTTTAGCGCTGCTTTAGAAAATACTGTGCTCTCATCACCGTAATCAGCCGCCAGTTTTATCTCTGTTCCCCACCCGCTATTGGCAAACACCTTGTTCGCTTTGTGTATCATCTTAATAGCTTCTACATGTCCATACCTAGCAGCAAGGGCAGGATACACAATAAGCGCTAGCTGAGTCAGATTAACCATTGCTGAGGATGGGTTGAATCCAATCGTCCATAAAAAAGCTATTCTAGTAGCTATTGTAGCCAACTGATCTTTCGGCGGTGATGCAGCAAAGTGGGCCTCACTTATCATCTGCTCAATTAATTCTACGTTTTTGGTGTCGTTCTTTTCTAGCGCCTCTTTTAACTCCCCTTTTTTAACATCCGCTACCTTGTACAATTCCTCTGCATACTTAAGCTGCTCTACCTGAAAACGCATAGAATGAGCACGCTCCTCAAACACCTCAAATAGGTTCTCTTCAAATCCAAGAATATTCTTCCGCTTTTGTAGCCCCTTAACAAAGGAAGCTTCTGGTAAAAGATCAATGAATATCTCCATGATATCTGCTTTTACCATAGCCCTTGCAGTTTTAGCAGTTTTATCCTTCTCTGGATCAACATCAGGCGCGGCGTTATTCATTCTTGTAAATATCTGGTTAATGAAAGAGGCAGTGGGCGCGTCTCTGTACACCACAGACTTATTAACAATAGACCTATGCACTGCGCCTAAAAGATCTAACGCCTCATCTCTAGTAGTCGCTTTGTTTCCTTTATCTTCAAGTTTGCGGGTTATCTCAATCGCTGAGTACTTTTCCCTAAGCTCAGGACGTATAACATTCTGTATGAACGTCTCTCTAGCCTCTGGAGACTGGAGATGCTCTACTGCAAGTTCCCCGTTGAAATCAAAAGTAACTCTGTAATCTCCCTTCCTTGCAAGCGGTAAGTATCCGTCTATCTTATTCTTGAACAACATGCTCATCACTCTGTTCTTTACTTCTTTTGCCCCCTCTACATCGTCCCCCATTACAAAATCTATCCGCTTGAAAACTACGTTCTTCATATCGTCGTATATGATTTCATATGCATCAATAATATGTTTCAGTGTCTTCTTTGCGCCGGGACCAGCTTTTGCCAACTCCTTCGTTAGTTCCCCATGTATTTTTAGTTTGGCCCCTTCATAAGCTGAAGCAGGTTTTGTTACGTCCACTTCGGCTAAAGTACCTTTGTTACCAACTTCAATTAACGTTTCTATTTGTGCTGCACTACGCTTTCTTAGCCACTCATTATTTTTTACTATCGACCCCGATACGCTATCATGCCCACTCCTTATCGCTGCGTTCATAAAGTGAATTAATTCTTCTCCCCTATTGGGATCTTTAAGCTTCGCGTCCTCTGCGAACTTAGCATCATTACGTACCCCTGCAGTAGCAAAGAAGCCTTTTTTAGCTAGCGTACTCAATTTTCTAAATGTCGTAGCCAGTCTTATTTTTTCCGTAAGTAGCCGCCCGCCTTTATCAAGTGCCTTAGTAAACCTTTTCCGTCCTTCGTAGTACGCATCGTATAACTCTACTGTAGTTGCAGCTGCATACAATTGTCCTGCGTCACGATACTGCGGTGCAGGGGAAAGCATAGCGTTAGTGAGGTCGTCCACTCTATCCAACACAGTGGGCTTTGTCTTAGGGGGCCTACCTACCAATCTACGCATACCGTTCATAACAATACGAGAAAACCATTCCAGCGCATTACGTACCGGACCTTTGGATAACGTTATAGATGCCAGTGCTTGTCTAAACTCTATGTTACTAGATGCTTCAGTCACAAACTCATGTACTGATTGCGACCCGTAATACGTCCCTAAATTATCCTTAACAGCTTCATACAAGGCAGTGAGCTGCTTAGCCTCCCTCGACTCCCCAGTAGCTAAATCATGAGAAGTGAACGCATGCATCGTTTCGTGCATTAACACATGCGTATTAACCCCAAACTCAGCGTCAAGCTGTATCGTGTTCGTCTTAGGATCAAATAGTCCAGCTACGTGCTCACCCCTCTCGTTAATAAGCTTATCCACCACCTCCAATTTTGTGTCAGTAAGTGTAGCAGCGAGCTTTTTAGCAAGAGTTCTTAGCCGCCCACTCATACTTGTATGGGCAATATTTGTTAGTGCACTTCCTAGATCCCCATTATGTACATACTGAGTAGTCAGGGGATGCAACGGATGATCAAGGGCAGAAACTTCACTCAATGTTAAGTTAAGTTGAACGTTATCCGAAATATCCTCAACTGTAGTCTCACCTATCCCTAACTCACTCTGAACATCCTGAACTGTAGTCTCCTTTATCCCCACTTCAACCTTATCACCAACGAAGATCTTCTCAAGCTCAGCTTCTTGCTCTTCTGCAGGCGCAGCTTCTTCCTGTGCCCCTCTCTTAGCGCGTACATCTGCTTTCTTTAGCTGCTTCTTCGCTAGTGCTGTACCCTTAGTTTCTGCTTTGGCTTTCTTCGCTTCAGCTTTGGCTTTCTTCGCCTCGGCTTTTGCTTCAGCCTCAGCTTTGGCTTCAGCCGTAGCTGCCCTCCTAGCTTTCGCTCTGGCTTTAGTTTCTGCTTTCTGCCTACTTAGAGCACCTCCTTCAATTGTACCAACAGTACTCTTCGCAAGTTCTATTTTTGTCTTCAATATTATTCGCGCCTCGGCAGATAAATTTTCTTTTATCCATTTTCTAGCTTGCTTAAGTTGTTCCTGTTTAAGCCCTTTATAAAAAGCTTGAACCTCAGCAGGATTCCCCTGGTTAAGTTCGTTTGCAACTTTAAATATAGAGTGGTAGCCTAGCAAAGATATATTATCTATCAGCCGAGGGAGCTTGCTAAATACTACCTGTGCACTTGAAGCATTTGTAGAAGTTTCCGATCTGTATCCTTTCTTAGTTTTGTTAGTAAGTAATGTTTTTTCTTTAGTGTTTAACAAAGCAAGTATTTTTACTTTATCACCTAAAGGCAAATCAATCTTCTTATTCTCTACCGCAAACACCAACCCTTTAGTCTTTCGTAGCATGTCCATAATTTTTTTAGCTACGCCGCCAGCATGTTTTGTACCCCACATTGCTTGTATAAACGCATCTATTTCCGCATGAGAAATGCGTCTGTCTTTAGCTTCTGCTCTCGCATTTACTTCCCTTACAAGCGCATCCAGTGCAGTATCCCCAGTAACTCCCTCAACTGCGGAAACTAACTCATTGTTCTTAAGCGCTGCAAATTTCTTCCTTGCTGCTTCTTGCTCCGCAGTCGTAGCTACTTGCTCAGGTGCAACAGTCGTAGCAGTCCTACTACGCTCAGCTTCTTGTGCTCTATTCGCTGCGCGTACTCCAGCCCTACGTGCCTTCTCCTTCACTGCTTCTGCAAGAAACTTCTTTACATTCTCACGGTACTTTTTCTGCTTAGTCCTACTATAGTTAACATGCTCATCAAAATTTGCAGGCGTAACTCCCCACTCTGCTAAATCGTATGCATATTCTTGCGCACCCTTCATACCTGGTGCTCTCAATAACGCAGTCTGTACTTCTCCTGCTACTACAGACGTAACTTTTGGTTTAGGCTTTACTTCTACTTTTGGTTTTATTCCTCGATCTATAACTTCAACGCCCCCTCCATCTACTAGCGCTCTTACCTGCTCAATAGTACCATCCATCCCAGTGAGCCACTCTAAGACACGGGGGAAATTTTCTTTTGGTGTAGCGTTAATCTTCTCAGCGAGTTCCTTTTTTAGCTCGTTCGCTTTTGTTAATGCCCCTACCCTTGTTCTGGATTCAATTTTATTTTGTAGCGAAGTGTAGTCTGATCTAGTTTCAGATACTTCTACTTTACGTTTAGCAGCTTTCGCATGCTCTATACTTGCTCTAAGTTGGCCCAGCGTTTTTTGCAGTACTACGCTATTACTGCCTTCTGTGGGGTAAGCTCTAACTTTACTACTACCAACACTAACTAAGTTATACAATTTTTCTGATAAATCCTCTCTAAACTTTTGCCCTCTACTAATATGTGTGTCCAAATAGTTCATTAAGTCTTCTGCAGGTATCGCTGCTTCTGCACGGTCTAATTCTGCCAACAGTCCATTTTGATTTTCATAATGGAACTGAGCTTTGTGTGACATTTTTGTTAGCTTTTTATCGCTAGTCGCCGTATATGAATCCAATTCAGGATCTTTTTTCTTCCTTACAGCTCCTCCCACTGCTGGCGCTTCAACAACCTCAATACCGCTTAAGATCTCTGCAATGTTGGCACCTTCACCTACAAGTTCGCCATCAGCGTCATGTCCTTCAACTGCTTCTCCATCTGTTATTCTGTAATTTACTCCTTTGAACTCAATCTCCCCCTCAGCTTCTAGGTCACTTTGGGCTTCTTCAATTTCGTCCAACGTAGGAGCTGCTATCTCTTGCTTTCCTGTAAGTATCTTTTCGTCAGCTATAAACGCATCTGAAACTTCGGGTGGGGTTTTTTGCGCCTCTTTTTTACTGAAGTCAAGTTCCAGTTGGTCTTCTGATACTTCCTCAGCTACCTCCTCAACAGCAGCCTCACTTTCAAGAGAACCTAGACGTTTGCGCTTACGGTTCCTACCAAGCCCTGGAAGTCCTATTTGTTGTTCTGGCTGTGGCTGCAACGGTGCTCGTTCTTTTGGTTCAGTAACAGGTGCAGAAGCTGCCGCTCTAGCTTCCTTTGCTTTTTGTCTAAGTTTTTCTTGTGCAGTTGCTCTAACTTTTTCACTTGTTGTGTTTCTTAGTAGCCATTTAAGTGCACTGATCTTTTTAGTTTCTGCTTCCTCTTTTGTTCTTTTTTTCTTCGCTTCTTTTGCGGCTGCTTTTTGTCGTTTTTCTTCCGCAGCTTCTTGCCCAGCTATAGATCGTTTACGTTGTTCTTCTTTTTCTGCAAGTTGCTGATCTTCTTCTATCTGCATTTGCCGTAATTCTTCTTCGTCTAGCATATACTCAGCAGCTTCAAGCTCTTGTGCCTGACGGGTTTCTTGCACTATATCTTGCCGTAATTCTTCTTCGTCTAGCATATACTCAGCAGCTTCATCTCGCTCATCCTCTCGTCTTTTTACATCTTGTGCTGCTACAACTCTATCGACTTTAGCTTTTTTCCTTCGCTCCCCTTCTGTTGCCCGCTCTTCTTTAAGTGTAGCGTAACGTCTTGCACGTGTTCGCCTAGTGATAACTTCCATAACTGCCTGTACAAAACCACCAACACCCCCACCATAACCAACAGCTTCCCCCCAACCTTCATAAGTTTCTTGGTCTGGGTTGTACCCTTGCTCAATGGAGTTCTGTAACACTGCAGCAACAAATTCTTGCGCTCCTTCTGCCCCCGCCTGGGTAAGGATACGCGCCCCAGTACTAACAACCTCCCTTGCCTTAGTTTTGCCAAACATCTTAAGCCAAGCAGCGGGTAACAACTTAAGTGATCCAACTGGGATTATTTCTGTTAGTCCAACCGCCGCACCTTTTAGTGCCGCTAAACCACGTTCCTCTTCTGAAGCCCCTTCTTCTCTTGCACGTTCACTCGCTTCACCTGCACCAGCACCTACACCTAACGCAGCAGAACCAAGTATGCCCGCTATCCCCGCACCAGGAATAAGGGCAGGAGCGGCCACACCAAGAAAGGAACCAAGTGCTTCAGAGAACTTTCTAGGAACCATCCAACGTAGCCCACGATCAGCAGCTAAATACTCCTGCATAGGTTCAAAAGCTCCCATAATACCTTCCCGCACAGGAGCTTCGTACTTTTCTGATAGCATAGTGGCACCACCAAGCAACCCAGACTCGATCCTGCTCGCAGCACCAGAGGCGATACCTTTAGGGACTTCCTGTAAATAATCTAAAACAGAGGGGTCGGGATGGAGTAACTCAGAGAGTTTTTGAAATTCTTGTATCCTATGCTGGCGATTAGCAAGTCTAACTAATTCTTTTTTCGACGCATTAGCAGGAGCTTCTACCTTTATAGAAGCCCCCGACCTACGATCTGTTACGGTATGTATAGGCATACTAGTCTAAAGAGACAGTCGAAGTGGCATCCTTATATGCATCCCCAGCACCAGCTTTTTCTGGGCTAATATTTGTTATCTGCGTTACATACTGTTCTATCACACTAATGAGATCAAAAGTAGGTTTGTATTTTTCTCTCATATCCCTATCTACGTCAGCTTTAGCAGCTGCGTATGCAGCTGGGTCGAAGTCTGAAGTGCCTATATCCTTATAAAGCTCTCCTACTAACCTAACTTTCTCGTTATGTATATTCGATTGTTCAGCTATCATTATATCGTTCAGTAATTTAATTGCTCCCTCGTACACTCTAAGAGCATCGTTCCTACTACTTGCTTTTTTCGCTAGTACTTCGAGTCTATGCTGCGTGTCAATTAACTTTTGTTGTGTAGCGTTGTTAACCCCAGCGATTGTAAGTTGGTTCTTCATATTTTCAATAGCTATATCAGCTTGTGAGTTTATCTGCGCTAAATTCACATCAACAGTTCTACCTCTCATAATGTAATTGGCAAGCTCCCCCGCAGCTTGGTCTGAAGAAGTAGCAATTCTGTCCGCCTCAGCTTCCCCCGCAGCTAATGCCTCTTTCCCCATTTTAAACCCTGTATCTATACCCGTTTTTTGTAAGCTATGTAACTTAGTAAGCAACGTTTCTTCTTCGCCTTCCTGACGAATTCTCTCAGCATCCATACCTCCACTACCTGCACTCATAATCCCACCAATACCACCAAATGGATTAGCTGCTCCATAGCGACCTCCTGCCTGCGCAAAAGCCCTAAGCTGTTCACGTTTACGTTTTCTTGGGTCGGTAATACGGTTCAAGCGGTCCCTAAGTTCGCTAGCCATATCTTCATGCGCAACTCTGCTTGCCTCACGCCTAAGATATGTATCTGTCTCATCTCTATACTGTTGGTTAGCCTGACGCCTAGCCTTTTGTGTACTTATCATCCCCTTTAACAAATCAACAATACCAGTATCATCAGGAGAAATACTTCTATCCGGTAACTTCGAAGGAGTGTACCTAATTATTTCCGGTCCAAGAGGAGGAGGCACTTCTTGTTCAACCTCAGCAGGGGGGCTTCTCGTTATTGGAGGCCGCATTCTTGCCCCCTGAAGTTGTGGTGCGCTTTCTGCAACTGCAGCGGCGGCGGTAGGAACAGCTGCAGAGGAGAGCGTAGGAGTAGGAGTAGGAGTAGGAGTAGGAG
>CEPX01052289.1_pt1 | contig 24211 bp, 16 predicted proteins | sample 361361 | NCBI WGS metagenome assembly CEPX01 (sample SAMEA2619974, study PRJEB7988) | marine metagenome | biome: marine biome (ENVO:00000447); feature: mesopelagic zone (ENVO:00000213) & marine oxygen minimum zone (ENVO:01000065); material: "saline water (ENVO:00002010), including plankton...
TTGCATATGTTGCATCACGACGATTCAATGTTGTGGTTGGGTATGGGTCTGGGAAAAACACCAACCACACTGACGACTATTGTCGACCGAATGCGCGCTGGTCAGGTCACCAAGGTGCTTATCTTCGGACCGTTGCGCGTGGTGCAATCTGTGTGGGATCGTGAGTGTAAGAAGTGGGAACACACAAAACACTTAAGATGCAGTGTCATGCATGGAACCAAAGAAAAACGTACTCGTGCATTATTTGCAGATGCTGATTTGTTTCTCTGCAATTACGAGAATATGAATTGGCTCGCTGAAACACTGGATCATTACTATCTGAGTCAGGGTAAACCGCTACCTTTTCAAATGGTCGTCTATGATGAAGTATCAAAGCTGAAGAACAGCACCACACGTCGAATGGCAGGCGGTACGCGTGATCGCAAGGATCGATGGGGGACCACTCACAAAATAAAGATTACTGGTTGGCGTAAGATGATCAACCAGTTTCAATATCGCATCGGTCTCACAGGTACACCTGCGAGTAACGGGTACCTTGATCTACACGGTCAGTACTTGGCAGTCGACGGTGGTAAGCGCCTGGGTGAATACATTACTCACTACAAAGACAGCTACTTCACGAGTGATTACAACGGTTGGAACTACGAACCAACTGAAGAAGGGAAGCAGTGGATCGAGCATCACATTAGCGACATCACAAAGAAGATGGATGCCAAAGATTACCTGGATATGCCTGACTGTAATGTGACAAATCTCATGGTGGACTTACCTGAGAAAGCACGCAAGGCATATGCTGAAGTTGAGAAGAACATGTTCACCATGCTCGACAACGGTCGTGAGATCGAGCTGTTTAGCCGCTCCAGTGTTTCCAATAAATGCCTACAGTTCTGCAACGGTACGCCTTACATCGGTGATACAAGTGATTACGAATCGCTTCATGACGTGAAGCTTGATGCTCTTTCTGATGTATTGGAAGAAGCTGGGGGTCAACCTATACTGTGTAGTTACACGTTCAAGAGTGATGCTGAGCGCATAATGAAGAAGTTTAAATCATTACGACCAGTGAACCTCACCAAAACAGCATCGAAGAACACCGGTAAAGTGATTGATGACTGGAACTCAGGTCGAATTAAATTACTCATTGGACACCCTGCGTCAATGGGTCACGGTATCGACGGGTTGCAGAAAAGCGGTCACATCTTAGTTTGGTTCGGAATGAACTGGAGTCTCGAGCTTTATGAGCAAATGAATGGCCGTATCAATCGTCAAGGTCAGACCCAGCCTGTATCGATCATCAGGATACTTTGTCGTGATACAGTGGATCTAGCAGTAGCTGACGCTATCGAGCGTAAGAACGACAATCAAGAAGGATTAAAAGCGGCGCTACAAAGGTACCGCTCAGGCATCACCAACAATGATCTGGATGTGAATTTCTTTTAAGTGGGTAAATGCTTAATGAACCACTCATATACCGCGTATAAACCAGCACCGATCAGAGGCCATTTAAGTAACCACAGTCCAAACTTCTGAATACTGATACCTGTAGCAACTGCACCCTGGGCGTTATTATACAGGGCAACAACACCACTTGTGTCTTCAGTCAACTTCTCAAGAGCAACCGTGCATCGTTCTTGAGACTCGATTAATTTCTCAGTACGTTCATCGATACGACTGAATCGCTCGTCGCATTCTTTTATGTGATTGTCTAGTTGAAGTTCTAACTGGTTTAATTTTTCCTGGCTCATTTACTTCACCTTGGCTAAAGCAAATTTAAGATAAAGATCAGTCGGAGCTGTACCGTCGTTTCTTGTGCTTGCTACAAGAGGTCTGCTCGCTACTGTGAGAGGCCCATCGAACCACGATTCATTAAACTCGTGATCAGCTAATAGATCTGAGCTATCGTCTAAAAATAGAATCCCACTAGATGAACCATCCGGTATAGTGAAATCCAGTACAGCCGCAGCTCCTCCAGACATTGTCGCGTTATTTATACGCATAGCCCATCCAGAATTAGTATTGCCACTTGGCGCGGTAGCACAGTAGTAAGTAATACTTACAACTCTATAAGTGTTTTTATCGGTGGAGTTGCCGAAGTGTCTACCATGTAGGATACCTTGAACTGTGTCCTCTACAATGAGACCCTTCTCACTAACATCCTCCATATACATATCTAGGGGATTAGCCGCTGCCCTGCTAGCTACCATAACTGTGGTTTGGTTCTGGAAAGCTCCCGGAGCAGCTTGCCCATCAATCTCAACACCTTCCTGACCCAAACTTAGAATATTATTCTGGAAGAAATCATCAGTACCTAGAGAGTATGAGCCTGAATCTCCGTTTATAGTCCCTTGGTTTCTGGAAATCTCCCCGTCATTTGTACTGCGAAGGAGATCAGTATTTACAGATCGATCCAAAGCTATGTCTATTTTGGTGTTATTCTTGAAAGTAGATCCAGTACCATCAACCCAGATAATCGCTCCTGTTACTCCAGAATCGTTGGCTCTACCCCTCAGCTTGACGTTTGATCTGTACAAGTTGGCACCATTAACGATCTTAATACAGGCATCTACTGTAGATGTTTTCTTTCCTTGGGTAATAACTAAATCAATATTAGCATGTTCGTGTGATCCTGTGCCGCTACCTGACTCATCTATCAAAACCGCGACATCATAATCTGACACCGATCCTACTAGGTTAATCTGCTCTGGGAAGTTGCCAGATCGGGTGCTGACTGAGTGCAGCAGATTCACTGCGTTACGCATCTTGTAGTTAGTTAGTTGTGGTTGAGCGTCATTACAAAGCCAAAGTTCAGAGACGTTCCTTTCTCCTCCTGTAGTGTCGTTATCCCATCTTTGTGATGTTGACGCGTTGTAACCTTTGATTTCAATACCGTTGATACCAAAACCTGAAGTGCGAGCGTCAGCAGAACTTGTTTCTTCTGTAAAAAAATAAGTATCTGCGTGATCCACTAGAATAATTGGTAATGCTTTATAGGAGTTTTTACCAGAATCATAAGTCAAGAAGTTAGACCAATTCACTTGGTCTCCATCCGAACTAGCGTCAATCCGCATTACTGATTGATTTCCTGATTTATTCGTGCTAGGCATGGTTACAACAACACCTTGACCGATGTAATCAGCCCATGCGCTTGCTTTTTTGTGCGCTTGCAGGTCGTTTGTAGAACCATCTAATTCGGCACCGAATATGTCTATACTGGGTGTAGACTGTGTTGACTGAAAATACACATCGTTTGTTGATACATTATAATCATTTGGTACAAGGTATAAGCCGTTGTCAACAGCACCCAATGCCGCCCAACCAGTTTTCTTTATCCACGGATGACTATAACCATTGATCCATATGTAAGTACCATCATTTAAACCAACGGTAACTATACCTCTGGCTGCTGAGTAATCACTTGCTATAATTGCATCATCATTTAAAGAGTATGATAGTGTAGAGTTTGCAAACGACCCATCGGGTTGTCTAACAAGCACTGCGCCTGCTGTAAAAGGTGGTAGCACATTCAAAGAGCTACCAACAAAATCTTCTTCGGAATTAATTAAACATCGATTATATAATTGCTGTACTAGGAATGTTAATTTATCAAATGACATTTCATGAACATCAGGAAAAAAACCACCCTGACTATCAAAATCAGTCAATTGTGTCGCTATGTAATTCGCACGAATGAATAACTCTTCATCTGCTGGTAAGGCTGAATTCAACACTACCACACCACCGTCATCATCACCCACACCAGTTAGCGTATAGTTTGAAGTCAATCCTAACTGTGTGACTATTCCTTGTGCGTCTTTCTTATATACGACAATATCATCAGAACTTTCAATTCTAAAATTGAAACTGAAATTCGTTGTCACACCATTGCCTGAGAATGGTCCAGACACTGTAGTATTACTATTGACCGTCATAATTTAAACCTTACTTGTCTCGTTCTGGACCGAATAAGAATTCTCGCACTGTGAAATCCTCACCGTCTTCGAGTACTTCATACAAGTGCTCACCTGTCGCCCAAGTCTGATTAACACCAGGTATACCAAACGCAGCACCTACCACCTTACTCGCACCTTTCGCTTGAGACTTGGTGATTTCTTCATCGGCAAACGGTCGTGTCGCTAACTCAGGAACCGACCGAGTACCTGCTTCAAGCACTGATGCAATCGGTGATATATTGTATCCAAATTCCCCAGTAGCACCGTTTACAATGTCTCGCACAAAGGGTACTGATTGTACAGGGAATGATGCTGTTTTAGTCAGTATCTGCTGCAATGCTTCCTCGGGCTCATCGTCTTCATCAAACTCACCGCGCAGCAGCATTTCAAACAGTACAGGAATACTGAATAGAAACATCAATTTAGCCGCAACTGATGTTACCGAGTACCTGCCAGATCTAGCACCTTTCACTACGTCTCTTTCCAAGTTCCACAAGGAACTGAAGAAAGTCATAAACATCGTGAACATTCTACCACTTTCTGATTGACCACGCATTATCCGTGCCATGTCTTTAGTCATACCTGAACCCTGGACATTTTCAACAACCCAATCAGCGTATTGGTACGCTTTTTGCACATCACCTGTCTCATCCAGCTTCTGAATGTATGCAGCATACCAGCTTGGCAGATCAACCATGAAGGTCTGAATGTACGCAATGTGCTTCATTGAAGCTTCTTGTACAGCAGCAAGCATGCCGCGCTTCCCAGCAAGCTTGGTCATAGCGTTCTTGATTTCACGGTCCATCGTTTTCGTGCGATGGTTCAACACTTTGGAGTTGGAGTTCGCGAAATCCCATGCCTCACGCATAGTCGATGGACTTCCCAGAATACTTCTGGCTGACTGCAACACTGGCTTCAGACCGACCTCAGCGATAGTGTTCGACATGCCTGATAGCTGGATCAGACCGGTAGTGACACGGAAACCCATAGTACCCAATGTCAAACCAAAACGTAGACGCCCGAGCATGTCATCCCAGAACATTTTAGTTGGTGCTTCTTTTCCGTCTTTGGCGAGATCATTCAACCACGGTTTCAACTGTGCGAACTCTTCTGGTCCAAGTTTTGCTTTGATCGTTTCAGCAACTGACTTGTTACGAATTAGCTTGTTCACCTCACGCACAGCATCATGGTGTGTGATGTAATGAATCGTCTCTTGAAAGTGACCAGGTACCACATCGAGACTCAATCGGATCGGTGCGTAGTATTTAGTACGTTCGTTGGTTGCACTGGCGTTCACTGATGCTTGGATACTACCGATAGTACTGAACATGGATTCAGTCTGAGCGTTCAACTTGTCTTCATTGAGCTCAGCCCTGTGGTCACGATTGGCATCATATTTCACAGGGTAGTAACCACCCTTGAACGTACCGAACGGTGTCTCCACCGGTGCAGCGTCAACCTTCGGCGGCACCAACCCGGTCGTGCGGCGATGTACTTCTGCCAACTGAGGATACAGTTTGTCCATTTGATCCCAGATCAACTGTACCAAGTCCCAATCAGATTTGGTCATGTGCTTCAGAACAGCTTGCAGCTTTGGATTTTGCAGTGTGATCTGAGCGTCATTATCTGGTTGAGCCCAACCCTCACCCAGTAACATTTTACGCAAGTTGCCTTGGTTACCGGTGTTCAATGCAACCGCGAGTATCTGATGACCCATCAGATTACCGTCGTTGTTTTCATCCTTGATTTCAGAGATATACACTTTACGATTATGACGCTTAATGTCTTCTTTGCTGCGACCCTCAATGGACTCGAGTACAATGTTACCCACATCTTCCCACAACTTGATCTCAGCATCAGCCGCGTCAGTGAAAGGTTGCATCAGGATGTCGTGACTCAATCCAACACGTTCACCCCCGTCAAGCCATGACGCCATGTAAGGAATCTTGGTCATCTGAGCCATCGCCCAACGACCCCAATTTCGACCTTGAACAACGTCAGTACGTTGTGGCTGGAATCGGTTCGGCTGAACATCGTTCATATGATTGACCCAACGATCAACCAGTTTGCGGAAGTCCATTTCTTCACCCATGCGCGTCATGCGGTTGCTGTACCTGGCAACATGCTCAATGTTCTTCACAGAGTCATTAACGCCTTGCAGCTCACCGTGAGGCACGTTCTTCCAATGTGTGACATAGGTTTCATTCAACACCACCGGTGAGAGCACGAGTGCGTCACCGTCGATTTCCATGCGCTCTTTCATCCATGTGTTGATGTCTTGGTTTACTTCATCAACTTGTCTAAGTGTCGCTGATTTACGGAATTCAAAGCGACCAAGAATCTTATTGATCTGCTCCCAGTATCCGTTCTCAACTTTCTGGATTTCTTCACGCACACGCTTCTTGTTGTAGCGTGACATACGGTCAACGATCTTCAGTGTTTCATTCCGTGCGTTAGTTGCTGCCATGCCCAGATAATAATTGAGAACCTGACGTGCTTTAGCTTGCGCAGCAGCTTCCTTGTCACCAGCAGCCAATGCAACAGCAGCTTCCTGAGCTGCGCGAATCTCAGCCTTGCGATACTTCTGAGGGAATATTTGACGATAGCTCAGCTTAGCTATGTTTTCCTCAGCCATTTCTTTAATGGTCGCACGATCCAACGCTGGTGCATTGGTACCTTTGCGAAGTGCTTTCAATTCCTGAAGAATCAATTTACCACGTTCTTCATTCTGCAACGCTTCATCAGCCTGCTGTTGAATGGTACCGTCGTTCATGAGATCACCGTGACGCTCGAGCATGATTGTCTCGGCGTTATTCGCAGCCTTGTCACCGATAGGTTCAGCGTTGATAATTGTATCAAGCATTTCAGCACCAGAACCGAAGCCGTAAAATGCAGCAGCTTCGTCCGGGTGTACACCTTTGGCACCCTTCGCTGTCATGTTGCGTAGTTGATCTGGCACACGAGTTGATGTGCGACCGCGCTTGTCAGTGCGCTCAAAGCCGACCATTTCTTTCACGGTGGCATGATCAAGTTTAACCTCTCCCGAACGCAAACCTTCAATCGCGCGGTACACCGGTTCGTTGCGAAGATCAACAAGCTGCTCATCAATTATGTCTTGCTTTTCTTCTTTCCACTGAGCCTTGGTGGTGCGTGTGATTTCTTTGATTAACTTGTCACGTAGCGACTCAGTTTCTTTATCCTTCATCCGCTGCTGCTGAGCTTTGTATTTTTCAAACTCCTGCTCAGTCATTCCAGACATGGTTGCATCGTTGAACATGGGGGAATATTGCGCACGGGCTTCAGCGGCTGCAATTTGTTCTTCAGTTGCTAAGAGCCGGTCGAACACCTGACGCATTTGATCATCAAGTTTGACGTTTAATTGACCGCGTACAGCCTTGTATATTTGAGTTAACCATCTTGCGAATGTACGGAAAGCGTTTCGCAATTCAACACTGGGTGCCTTACCTTCCATCAAATAGGTTTCGAAGCCACGAGCAAACTGTTCATGCACAGCACGACGAATCGCTGAGTCCTTTGACTTCTGACCAACTGTACCCACATCTAGGAAAGTGATGACATCTTGTTCAGAGATATTACCGGTGAAATCCTCAAGGTAACTCTGAGCCTCTTTCACCACATCTTTACTGTTACGTTTGTACCAGTTGTTAATGCTTTGAATCGTGTCACTATTGGTCTGTAACTCCATTTCATACATGAAGTGTGCGAACTCATGAAGGAATGTTGACAGATCCGCAGCCTCAGTGAGACGGATCAGTGAGCGACTTGGTTCGTAGTATCCACGTTCGCGTTGTTTGAAGATGTTGGGGTCTTGACGATCAAAAGTTCCTTGGTTTTCAACAGACTTGATATTGGTATTATTCGCATCAAAAATATGGATATGCGCGGTACCGTCAACCATATCCATATTTGAAAACCGCTCATTTGCATTTTTCAAAATGATTGAATCAAAACCCAACTCTTGAATAATTTCAGCAAGTGCATGAAATCCAGCCAGTGCACCAGTATCACGGTCTTCAGCATATGATAGTTGCTCTTGCTCTCTGAGTAGTTGTTCAAGCTCGGAAGATGTTGTTCCTTCTAGTGCGAGCTCAGAAACAGCACCGTACAGCTCAGCAGCATCCATACCATCGTAGCGATTTGCTACAGTTTCAATAGCAGACATTAATTCATTTTCAGTATCCGCTTCAATTTCCCAGCGTGCTTCATCGATCTCATCTTCATAATCGTCACGATTTTCCTGAACCTCAGAAACTTCGACACCATTATTATCAGCAACCTGTTCGATTGCTTCCTGTTCGATTGCTTCAAAATCAACAAACTCAATGAACGGTGAATCATCGGTACCAACAACAAGCGGTTTTTCAGTGCGAACAAACAATTCCATGACTTGTTCACTTTCACCGGATAGTTCTCTTTCAGCTATCGCCTTCGCAACTAAATCATGATCGGTAACATCCCTTACAACAAGACCTAATTCAGAAACCATTCGTTCAGCGACATCTGGTGTTTCTTCAGCCATGTCATCTAATTTACTTGCTAATTCCTCAGCGCGTTGCTCAATACGAATGGTTAAATCTGGACCCTCACTGGTATAATTGCGATCAGCATCATATTCACTGGACGTGAAATAATTTACAGCACCGAATTGACCTTCGAGGTTACCACGCAGCGATGCGTCAAATTCCTCGAAACTGTGAGTCGTACCGTGGTAAGCACGCATAACGAATGGTCCTTCACCGCTGAAGTCGGTTTCGTTTATTTCGTCTGGTTCAATGACTGGATCAGATGTACCCGCCCATTCACGAAATTCTTCAGTTTCAGTTTGATCGATGGTCTGTTGAAACTGCTCACTCAACTGCAAACCAGTAGGCAACTCTCCACGGGAAGCGCGTTCGCCGGCTGACTCCCGATCAGTTTTTGCCTGCTCCATAGCGGAGTCAGCAGCCTCTTTGGTATCTCCGAAACCGTATGTAAAATCAACACCGGTTAATTGACCCTTATCGGAAGCAACAACTGAGCTGCTTAACGCTTGTCGAGCAGCTTCTAAGTTGCTTTCTATCTCGGCTTGATTGTCACCGAGTACATAGAACTCATCGCCGCTGATGTGATACGCCTTACCACCTGTAGCTTCGTGTATGGCTTTACCAGCGACTTTGAGTAATTGGTCACCTGAGTCATGACCAAGATTGTCATTGACTGTTTTAAGCGAGTCTACATCGATGCTGGCTACAATTGGTGAATCAACCAAGTCTTCTTCAAAAGCTCGGCGATTATTTAACCCGGTCAACTCATTGGTATAAATGGCACGGTATTGTTCTTCAGGCGTCATGTCGGCAATGCGATTACGACGCGCAGTATCTTGGCGACGATCTTCACCGCGTTGTTCCGTTTCGACGGCAATTGCCGATGGAGTCCGACGATCTGGAACCGATTCACGGTCTACAATGCGTTCTTGAATCTGTTCTTCAGGAATGATTGGGGGTCTTACTTGCTCAGTCTGCAATGACTCAGCGACACCTGTCTGCGGTCCTTCAATAACTAAACCTGATCGCTCATAAGCTTCAGCAACGGTGATGCCGTTCTTCTGCGCGTACACAGTCGCCCACGCTGGAACAATCTGAGCCATCACACCGGCATTTTGCTCATTGACCATACCGGTATCAACAAGCTGAGAACGCACGGATTCAAAGATTTCCTGAGACTCGACAAACTGTGTCGCGTTCTCTTGGGCTTCCTCGAGTAACGTGGTCACGTAGTCTCGAGTTTCTTGCTGTACTTGTTCCTGACGAAAAGGTGCAGTTGTTTCACCGCTCAACGTCATAAAGTTTCTGAGGTTATCGAAGTGCTCGGTACCAGCAATGGTTGTCGCAAAATCTGCGACAGGTATAGTCACTTCACCACCGAGTACAGCGGCCTCATTGATTCGATCAGAAAGCAACTGAAGCGCTGGGTCAGTTTCGACATTCTTATCAGCTAAATAGAGCTTGGCTTGCACAGCATCAATGAACACATTAGTGTTATTGTCACCGTCGCTTTGTTCAATGAACTGATGAAATGCTTCAGGGTCGCGTTCGCGTAACTTGGAAGCTTGTGCTTGTTCATTCAGTGAGTCGATTGTATTTTGTTCAGCGGTTGATTGTGCTGAATCAGTTGCCAATTTCCGCAATGCCGCATCAGCTTTACGCTGTGCATTAGTGTTAATGGTAATGTTAGTTGCTGAAGCCGTGCCACCGAATATACCACCGGTTACACCGCCACCAACGGCACCCGCCAACCCTCGGTCAAACACTTCAGCCAATGACATCGACGCGTCTGTACCGTACTTTTCAGCGATGTATTCAATTATACCTTCCTGCACAGCTTCGGTTGATGCTTCTGTGATTAAACCCGAACCAGTGTCTTTGAGCACTTCTTTCAATCGATCACTGGACACTTCTAGAATATCACGCCCTGTTTGTGCGATTTCTTTATCAGGCATGCCCTGAAATATTTTAGAAGGTAATATCCGTTCCAAAAGCGCGGAACCAACCGCGAACGGTGCAGCCTCCAGTGTTTCCTGAATAGTCGCCTCTTCCAGCCCTTTGTTCTCAGCGCGTGCTTCACCTATTTCTTGAGCGCGTGCCGCAATGTATGTCGGTAACGCGTAGACCGTAGCAACCATGTCCGCGAGTGAGTGTGTACCTTGTTCGAAACCAAACGCAAGAGTCGCACCCGCTGCATCCAATACGTCACCAGAAGCGTAAGCTTCTTTGGTGTCTTCCCATGTCGCCTGCGGTACATACCCGAAATCAGTAGCTTTGAGTATCCCGCCAGTACGGGCAACTAAATCTTCCATGCCTGTTTCTTGGAGTCGCTCCCATTCATCAGGGGCGACATAGCGCGGCAGTAATGAATCTTCGAACACGAAGCCACCGAGTGACATTTTGTCGTCGAGTGCAGCACCCGTTTGAGATGCGAACGCGTACAGCGAGCCAGTGAGTTCTGTCGCACGTTCAGCAACGCCGCGCGCCACATTTCCGAAGTAGCTGTTTTGGTTCTTGACTGTATTCTCGAGTGACTTCAACGCTTCAATGTCATCGTGAGAAACAGCCGCACGGTCGAAGTCACTTAAGAACTTACTTGTCGTTGGGTTGGTGCGGGTCATACCGCGTAGATCGATCTGATTCAACTTCAGATCAGTCTCGACACTCTGTACATCAGTTTCCACAGCGTCAACTGGGATGCCTGATTCTCTCGATAGCTTATTGATGTGCGCGTGCTGGTCTGGGTTGACTTTAATCGCTTCACCCAATGTCGCGTTCAACTGTCTTGTTTGTTGATCTCTGACAACCGTTTCAACATCCGAGGATTGGTCGCCAGTTGGACCGAAAGAACCGAGATCAATATTATCAAGATTTAGTGTTGTCATTGAGAAGCCTGTTCAAATGCTTTTAGTATATTTTCTGCTGTTGCAGAAATGTTATTATTATGCAGGTAATTACTGATGACTCGCAAATCTTCAGCAGGAATATCTGTCAAATCTTCTTCCTTATCGAACCAGAATGCACGCTCTTTGACGATTTTACGAGTCATGTTGTTCAGCATCTCGGTGTACTCGGATGAGTCCAGCGGTGAGCCTTTCTGTTGCTCAAGAAACTGAACCTGATCGTCAATGACCGCATACAACTCATTAACCTGAGCAACTTCTTTTTTGTTCCAGTTTTTTTTCTTACCGAACAATTGTTCAATAGCTGCTGTGGTTTCTGATGTTCGTGTTCTACCGGTCTGATGATCCACACCACCCTGGCGAGCAGATTTCACCGCATTAATAAGTTTAGTGCGATCAGACTGACTAAGACTATCGTAATGATCGGTGGGGTTAATTTTGGCGAGTTTATCTTTTGGTAATGTGAGTAGATCTGAAAGTAGCACATAATCAGTACTTATCGACGCACCTGATTGAAGGGTGCGTTTTTGTTTGGGTGTTAGTTTCTCCCACTCATCAGGGTTCTGCATGATGAATTGATCAACAGAACCACCGGAGATTATGAAGTTTTCCCCAGCTTCAAAAGTGGCCGCACGTTCCTCAGAGTCCGCTTTCATCTTGGCATCAAGTTGAAATTGCGCTTCTTTCATTGTTTTCTTGCGAAGTTCAGGATCTTCGATTTGATTCACTTCTTCGATAATCTGGGACCGTGCATCATTCGCGTCTCCGTATCGATTGACAAGATTACTTGCATGAAGTACGGCTGTATTGGAGTCTGCGGCAGTTTTTTCAGCGGCACGTTTCTTGCTTATGATAGATTGCATTTTGATTTGATCCGGCCCTTCCAATCGATCTTTGTAACGATCAAAAGTTTCCTGACCTTGCTCTGAACCTTGAGCAACAGCAGCTTCCACCGCTGAACTGGCGAAAGATGATTCGTAAGTTTGAAGTTTTTCAGCAGTTGCTTCTGGACTTAAACCCTCGATTCTCGCACTCTCAAGAACACTGTTACGACCAAGCTGACGCTGTACATCAAGACGTTTTGGATCGTTCCAGTATAGTGATGCGTTCTCGATAGTATTCTCAACCTGAGCATTAATCGTGCTCGCTTCCCACGCTTTAAGATTCTTACTCGAATGACGAAGTATATCCTGGTTAGCGCGAGTCACATGTTGACCAGCTACCCGGTCAAATGATCGTCGTGCAAGATCTGAACTCAAACCCTCAGAGTAACTACGCTTAAGTGCTTCAAGATCTTGAGTGACTTGCGGTGCGCGGTCGTAAGCATCACGACCCTGCGCGTTGAAGTACCCGTTCTCAGGATTGAAGAACATGCTGTTCTTCTCACGCTCGAAGGCAACAACAGCTTCTTCAGCCTCAGTATCGGCGATGCGAACTTGATCAGCTTGAAAACTCTGAGCAAACTGTTGAACAGCTTTCAGATTATTGGGATCTTGAGGCGCATTAGCTAATGGTTGAGAAACAACTTGCTGTTCAACTTGCAACCCGTCATATCTTGGTATCGTTGGCATGATTCACCTTATGGGGTTGTCGTTGTTTGATTGGCAGCACTGTCTTGTTTGTACCAGACACTAGAAACACCGGCGTCTGCGTTACCAAACGATGCACTACCGAGTGTGCTGATTGCACCAATGGTACCGCTACGTACTGCATTATCGCCTTGAATGTTGAGTAAGTCACCGCGATTATCTTTAGCGACAGCTTGATCTTGATAGTTCTGACGAGTAGTAAGTGCGTCCACTTCACCCAGTAACGCCGCATCTTCTTGTAACTGTAACGGTGAACCTGAGTTCACATCCACACCGGATGCCGCCGTGGTTGCTCGCTGCTTGGCGATCAACTGTTGTACTTTTTCACGATGTTTATTTTCTTCAATGGTGCCTTTGTTACGGGTGCGAATTGCTTCATTCTCAAGCACGCGAGCATTGTATCGATTGGTCTTTTTCTGCTGTTGACCTTGTTCATATGAGCTGTACGCGGTGACCGCTGCTACTGCCCAATATGCTGCTGGATTACACATTGTTAATTCTCCAAACTAAACTTGACAAAATACTCACCATTGAAGCCAAGTCGTTCCGGTTTCCCAAACTTGAAACCCATTGTTTTCAACCAACGGATACTTTTTGTATTCGCCACATGTACATAATTCTCCAACCGGCGACAGTGTGTCAGCATTTCCTTGACACCTTCTCTCGTGTGCAAAATGAAATCACGCTTGCACAGATCAATGTCATCGGTACCCAACAACCACGGACACCCTGTACCTGTCAGAAGATCACGTTTAACTAAACCAAATACAGCACAAGGTTTAGTTTTATATACCGCGACCGACACCATGTCTGACAGTTCGACAGAGTTGATCACCGCTTCAATCGGTGTCATTTTATGAGAAGCCCAAACTTCAATCCGATCCGCTTCTCTCATGTTTTCCGAGATATGAACCAGACGATCAAAGTTTGGCTCAACAAATTTAACTGACATCGACTTCAGGTATCACCGAAAGGATCGCCAATGGGAACGGTGCTCGCTGTTCGATGCGTATACCGCCGCCTTTACTCCATTGAGGATCAATGTATATTTCTTGTTTAAATGTCTTCAGTGCGATAGGATCGTACCCGTCAGAATCAAATCTGGGTTTGATCTCCAACATTTCACCCGTGGAACCATCGTCTTTTTTGGGACCAACCCAACCACCGCGAGACTTTTCAACCTCAATTATAACACGAGACACGGATACTTCACGCCCATTAAGTGTCTCAGCAGTAGACGACGTGTCCATATCAAGCAGCTCGATCACCGGTGTAAACGCTAATCCTGCGACCACCTTCGACGCTGCACGCGGTAACGTAATCTGACCGCCTGATACTGTGAGGTTTTTCACCTCGTTACCATCGGCAACTACAGCAACAGATTCACCTTCAAGATGGTCTAAACCGGATATGGTTGTAATAGCCGCGCCGTCGTATTGAAGACCACTGTCAACAGCCCACACGTCTTCAGCAGCACTGGTGTAACGTGGTTCCATTCGTTCTATGTAACGAACATCTGACCCGTTTATGGTTCTTTTAACGACCATATAAACAGCATCACGACCATCCTCACTGATCGAAGCTATCGATTCAACCACACCACCAAAGTCGTGCTGATGCCACGCCCATACTTGATGCTCGCGCTGATATGTTAACCCGAGAACTCGACCGTCGTTACGCACCATCCAAATGATACTGAATGGTTCCTGTGAGTACGTGATTTCCTCGATCTCAATATCTTCGAACAAATGTTCGGCCATGATTGAGAGATCTGTACCTGAGTATTTGTCATCGACAAACTCATACTTGATGTCACGAACCCTGGCACCTTTCTCCTGAATGAAAATGACAGTATCACCGATGATTTGAGGCGGCACCCATGACGCACCGTAATAAGATTGAATTCGTGCACCAACGGTGGAAGGTGTTAATACTTGATCTTGACCCTCAGTGACACGCCACTCTGCACCAGATGTCAGTAACACCAGTCCGTCGATGTCAACCATGTGACGAATCTCATTGACTTCGCGACCTTTGATTGTAAAAGTTACAGCATCATCATCACGCGCTGGCACCGATGATCTAAGTGAATCGTAAACACCAATTTGCGTAGTGAACACTGTTTGAGGTTCTTCGCGGGTATTTGCAAACACGCGGCGTTGTTGGTAATACGTCACCGACGAGGGTCTATTGTTTGTCCTAGTTGCGGTACCACCTGACGTGTAAGCGGTGAAAGCAGATGAGTCAGTATTGTTCAGACTGAATGAATCATCATCAATCACGGTAATCACGTAGGTGTTACCGTTAAGCTCAGTCATCCCAGCAACACCTGTGATCTCAACATTCTGACCATCACTGAACCCGTGACTCGCAGCAGTAACTACAGCAGGATTTGCCTGGGTGACCCCGGTGATTGTCGCTGACACTGCCTTGAACGGCACTCTATCTTCAGGGGGTGCATCTGATGTTACAGGTGCAATATTGTAATCATCAAACTGTGTCGTTTTAGAATCACCAATCCAACCATAAATTCCAGTACCGTTTGATGGGTCTTTATATACACGATAGTATTGAGCTTTGTCGACGGCTTCCCACGTCAATCGAACAGCAGCAGTCACAGACAATGATGCTGTCGTGATTGTGTTTGAAACAGATGCTACTGATTCACCATCCGCACCGACCGCTGTTACCACGTAACTGTACGTTTTATCAAAATCTCCAGCACCATCACCAAAAGCAACTAGACCACCTTTAGTCGCGGTACCACCTGATGTATACGCACCATATCCAGACGAATCTTCACCTATTAATTGGAACTCAGTGGTGCTGGTGACAACGATTCTGAAGCCTCGATCATTCAATTCAGTCATACCACCTACCGACTCAATGAACACCACGTCATCGGTAGTAAACCCGTGCGCGGCACTGGTTGTCACGGTTGCAGGGTTGGCTTGTGTGATACCGGTAATGGTCGCAACAGAATCAGAGGTGAAACTGGGTGGTAATATAGGGGGGTCGAAGTCGATAACGTCCAAAGACCAAGAATCATCACCCGTTCGACTGAGATCACGCGGGTCATAGTCTGGATGGGTGATCGTCATCACATCAGCGTCTTGAGTGAATATCAATCGTGCTAGGTCTGATTCTTGATACGGTGTTGCAATTTCATAGATTGCCGGACCAACACCGTCGAGAACATAACCACCATCGCGGATGACTCTCATCTTCAGGTGTTCAAAAACGAGAATGTAGGTTTGCTCGGTATTAAAGCTGAAAGGTATTAATCGAGGTCGACGCGTTTCATCATCAACATCACCGATATATTTGGTACCAGGGCGACTGTAAGCTCCACCCTGCGACCGTACAATCATATCCTGACATAACGCTAAACCGCTTGTGTATTTTACTAAGTCGGCTCGGGATCTCAGACTTGGGGAGATTTCACCACCGGTGAAACTGCGCTTTATCGTTTGCGCCATGTTACCCCCTTATCGATATGTATTCGCTATCTGGTGTGTGTGAGTATTGTTCGTTTTGATTTGCAGCAGCAGCAGATTCAATGTAGGCATTATACATCTTGAGTGAATCAGAACGCAAAGCACGACCTTTATCAACACCGACAATCGGTACAGCAAGTTCGGCACCGAGTAGATGTGATAACGCCATGACGAATTGAGTACTAAATAGATTGGGGTCAGTCACCTTCTTGACGTAATCGACGCGTAACTCGCATTCATTAGCTGCAATGACTCGATTACCATCAACATTGTAAATACTGTATTCAACCTGTTGTTTCAGGTCTGGGAAAGTCAGTCCAAGATCACGAAGTCGAGCGGCATATATCGCTTGATCATTTTGCACTTCTTCCCAATTTAGCATCAATCGATTGATCTTAAGACAATTCGACGGATACTGGTACGCATAATTCCAGTTAAAGATATCAACCGAAGACAAGACTGCGAGCGCTTCCACAACATGAGCAAACTGCCACGGTGCGTCTTCGATCACCTGATCTCTCATGATGGGGTAAAGAAGCTTGCACTGTTGAGCCTGAAGACTCTGCTCAGTCAACGAATTGATGCTGGTAGCACGAATATGCGACAGTGCAAGGTTGCAGATCTCGACTTCTGAAGTCATAGGTTACAGTGTCTCAACTGGACCAGACAATGACGGAGCTTCTTGGAAGTTCACAGCAGCATCGACATCGCGTTGGTTCTGTTCGTCTTGAGCTTTGGTCAGCAGTTCCTGAAGTACTTCTTTACTGGCGTTGCCTTTGTACTCGACACCCAGGTCATCAAGTTGCTTTTTCAAATCCGCAGCTTTTACACCTTCATCCGCTTTCACCGGTGAAACCTCTTTGATAGGCTCTACCCATGAAGGCATTGTTTTTTTGTCGAAAGGTTTATCAACAACAAGAGTACGACGTTTACCTTCAGGATCGTAAATCTTACCGCCGTAGTAACCTTTTTGTTTGACTCGATAGGATGGCATTGATCTCTCCGAAATAAATGACAGAGGGTCTTACGACCCTCTTAATTATTACGCACCAGTGACGTTGGTCTGATTGCCAGCAGTGATACCTGCTGTAATGCGACCAGTTGTCGGTGCAGTACCAGTTACTGTGTACTCAATACCCAAGTAGCGTTCGTCACATTCGTTCGGAAGCACTTCGATTGGGAACTGATAACCAGCTACCAAATCAGCAAGTGGAACCACTTTACTGATGATGTTAGTACCTAGTGCAGTAGTGGCACCCTTGGCGATAGAGATCGTCAAGCTAGTTAGGTTGTCGAAATCCTCGGTAACCTGAATCAGAATAGGTACTTTAGCACCTTTACCGATATCTTGGTTAAGTGCGGCAGCAGCATCATATGGTGTGCCAGCAGCACCGAGGTCAATCACGTTCGTGGAGTCAGCGGTCGCAGTGATCGCTTGATCATCCGAGAACAGTTGTTCGGCTGATAATATCATAATGAATCACCTTCTCGTTCAATTAAAATCAAAGCAGCCCGAAGGCTGCGACCACTTAGACTACGCGAGCTTCAGTATTAAGAAGTGCATCAGTCTCACGGATTGGAATGCCGCGATACGTCATGACCTCTTTACCTTCGATCTCCATAGGCTTCAAGCGAACAAAGTTGTCACTTGCACCTGCGTTTGTAGCCAATGCATCCAATGCTTCGAGTACATCACGGTTACAGTAGATGCACACTTTACCGCCTGCTACGCGGCGATTTTGCAACTGGTAGTACGCTCGACGCATGAAAGTGTAAAGCGCCACTGAACCAGCAGCCATGTCACTAACATCAATGTTAGCGATACGAGCCACATAACGCCAGTCTTTAACAGCAAGACCGACATGCCAAGTGAACTTTTCTTCCATCGCGTAGTAAGCGTTACCGTTACCGTCAGTGACACGTTGTTTACCCATGTCTTCACGAGTAACACCCGCTTTTGTACCTTTTGGATACAGTAAGCAGCACTGATTGTCACCCCAAGTCACAAACCACACTGAGGTGTTGTCGGAACCAGTACCACCGGCGTCGATGATTTGATTACCGTTTGATGCAGAAAGATCATTGAATCGTGGAGCAAAGCCCATGAATTCTTCAGGATCTGACGCAGTGTCACCGTAGAATAGTTTACTTGCGACTTCTTGGTTCATTGCTTCCAAGTAGCTCATGGCTTCTGAAAGTCGAACCGCTCCAGGGTTACCGGAGATTTCAAGCAAACGGTTGTCAACAGTACTCAAACCTTCAACGAAGCCGGTAGTGTCTTCAACTTGCGCGGTGCGCGATTTACTTTGTGGGATACCTTGATACAACTTACCCCATGTTACAGTTGGTAAACCTGTTCGAACGGTGTGCAGATGTGTGGTGCCTTTGTTACACTCCACAGCAATTGCGTCGTCGAGAACAGGGTTCATTTCCATAAGCATTTCAATAACTTCAACGAATTGACCGTTTCCGTCTTGTTGCTTATAAATGTCGATCAGATCGACGTATGATGCGCCTAATGTCGCCATTTGATCACCCTCATTTACGAGTTAGGATAGAGAATTGAAACCCGGTCTTTCTTCTCACTCGGTGAACCACCACTGTTACCAGGGTTATCCTCCTGCGTAAGTCGACCGACCTTCGCCCAAGCGCGAATTATTTCGGGATGGTTGCCCAGTCCGAATTCATTCAACAGCGTTGTCAATTCCGGCGTGCCAAATTTATCAAGTGCAATTCGAGCGACTTTGACATGCTCATCGAGCTTATCACCCCCGATCTCATTGTCACCCTTAGTTTGAGCAAGCCAGTCCTGCTTTAGCTGATCGAAAGATTCCGCTTGTCTCTGTGAACTCGCCTGGATCTCAGAAGCATAGAAGTCGACAAACTCTTGAGCAGCTTCTTTGGAAAGACCGTACTTCTCAAAAAGAGGTGTGGCTTTCCCTAGAGTGTCCGCATCAATGTCCATCCCTTCTGGCGCTTTAAGGTCGGCATAAGCGTCGAGAGATTGTTCAGCGTCACCTTCGCCAGCAGTAGCATCACCTTCACCTTTATCGGTGTCGGCAGTACCACCGTCGTTGCCAGCGGCGGTTCCTTCATCACCTGACTGACTATCAGATGATTCCGGTTCTTTTACATCAGTCAATAGTTGCCCATCGTCTGATGTGTTATCTGTATTTTCTGCGTTCTCACTCATCTTCAAAATGCTCCCTTAGCATTAATTTAAATTCACCGGGGGCAGCTTCTTTCAGTTCTTCGACTAAATTGATTCCTGTCTGTCGTCTTCCAGCATTGAATGCGTGTTTGATTGGATCTTCATCGAATGTACTTCCAAAGTATCCAGTACCAACAAGCAATCGACGCACGACATTACGACCACCCTCAGTCCTCATTATAGCAGCTATTTCAACTACCTCAACAGATCTGGCATCATCTTTGCTACTCATCGTAACATGGCATCCGCGTAAAATACACCAAGTGGCCAACCGCCGCCGCCAAGGAAGCTCGGTGGAAACAAGTTGTCGAAATACCAAGACTCGATATCAAATGAATTAGTATCAAACGAATTACTGTCAAACATTATTCACCTCGCCATTTATCTGCATTTGTACCCGATCCCAACACCTCGGCGTCATTCATTTCCTTAACATTCACTTGGAATCCTGTGGGATCTGCTTGCGATTGTGCCTCAAATTCATCAACCACTTGTGTCGCACTGGGTAAACTAAGCAATTTAGCACTTTCTGTAGGGGTTAAAGCACTACCACCAGTTGATATTGTGGTCTTAACACCCGCCTGAGAGAAAAAGGCGACATAAAATATAGTTCCGTCATCGAAGAAGGGATCCTTTTTATTTTCTTTTACGATGTTGCCACCACGGGTGGCGACCTTGCCAGATGACTTAAGTGATCGAATCTCCCATTCATCGTAGAGCCGCATCGTTAGGAAGGTTTCAATACCGTCATCCAGTTCGTCCAAGCCGGATGCGGACGCAATGCGCTCCTCAACAACACCAATCTGAGAGGCCTGAGCTTCCTTGATCGCCGTCCACAAATCCTCTACCGGTATTGAATCCAGAGTCGAGTCGGTGTAGATGAATTGCAGCAACCAATCAAACTGGTAGCTGTACCCGTTTACTGTTGCTGTGTATGCGACCGCCATTACACATCTGCCTGTCTCACTGCTGACACCGAGAAACCGCTACTCGTGAGTGTACCGGTTATAGGGAAAGGCACAATAGGTGTGGATCCACCATCACGAACCGTGCCCACTAGGTCAATGTTAGAGCTGTACACAATCGTATTCGACACACTCGATGCTGACACCGCCTCATCAATAAATGGCACGAAGCAATCGTCATCTTCCACATAGCTCTGACTTAATGTACCAGATAACGTAAAAGTGGATCCACTAAAGCTTGTATAAGCGTATCGATCAAAACTGGTGTTAGTCGCATTCCACACACGCACAAAGCCAGAGCTTGGCTCATCATTTGAAATAGTCTCTTTCACCAGCAGCGTGCCATTACCTGACGTGTTACCCGCAGCCAATGAATAGGTGTCCGTTTCTAAGAACGCCTTAGACTCAGGTGTACCGTTTGTGTCTGCTGTTGCCGAGCTGCTACCGCCCGTAATAGTCTCATTATCGGTAGGAACCACCCCCGTGAGCAGACGTATTTCCATTGAGCCGGTTGTACCACCATCGGTTAGCTTTTCCAGGGATCCAGTACCGCTAGGCCAGCTCAATGACTCGCCTAGCGTGAATGGTCCGCCTGATTCGTTATCATAATCAAGCGTATGATGATCACCGCGATCACGCCCAACGAGCACATAATCTTCGCCAGATACAACGCCGCTGACCTGGATAGTCACGTTGTTAGGTGGTTGTTGCGTAGTGCCTGACAAGTCAGTTACCTGGTCAGATGAGGACAAATCACCTGAATCAACACCAACACCATAAGCACCCACAAGCGAGCCCGTGTAGTTACCAATCAGTGACGACTTAGGCACGGTTCGTGATGTAGGTGTGCCATTGACTGAGCATATAGCAGATGAAGTGCCACCCGTAATAGTCTCATTATCGGTAGGCGCTACCCCCGTCAACAACTGGATATACATGTTGCCTGTGGTACCGTCGTCGTCTAACGCAAGAAGAAGCCCTGTGCCAGCACTTGAGCCACTACCCCAGCTAAGCGTTTCATCTTCAGTGAACGGCCCACCTGATTCGCCATCATAGACCCACGAGTGCGTAATACCTAGAAACAGCTCGCCATTGATGCCGTGGATCGTTTCACTTGTACCGGTGCGCTGTATGTATTTCACATACTCATACATTCCTTTAAGGCCATCCCCAGAAGTGTCAGCGCCGAATGTCCATTGTGAGTAATATTCTTGGGCTCCGTTACCGTTGTTTAAGTCGATGGTCTGAAAACCTTCGGTGTTGGTTACGTGTGTATAAGCACCGACTATGCCTACTGCTGTGTCGTTCTGGCCATCTGCCTGTGTAGACAGCGCCGCCACGTTCTCACCCACGCCAAGCGTTGCGTTGAAGAAATCGAACGAATCACCCCAATGCCTGGCTTGCACACGCACGCGCTTGCCGTCAATATCCGAACCAGCATCGCGCGTTTTAACGAGGAAGCGCGCGAGGATTCCGGCTGCTGAGTCACCGTTATAACCACCTGACGACTGATCACCCCAGAATGACGTTAATTTGGCATTATTCTGGATAACCTGTAGCGCCGTGCTTGAGTTATTTACTGAACCAATAATTTGTAGCCCAGAGTAAAGCGTATTACCCCCATTCTGACTAATTGAGCCGCCATACAAATACTGAGCAGCCGTATCGTCGATGTTGTAGTTTCCATTCAGAACAATAATCGTGTCAAAGTTACGCGTTGACGGCGCTTGCGTGACATCTGTGGTGATGTCCAATATGTCATCACCGCTCGATGTCGTGTCGTCTGCATGTGCAGCCAAGTAACGGTGAAACTCAAGCACGGTGTACGTGGTTGATCCTGATACGTGCCTGATGTCACCGTTGGCGGCAATACTAAAATCGTCTTCTATAGCCATGGTTTATTCATCCGATGTTAGAAATACAGTTGCATCAAAGCCAGATATGGTAATGCTGCCTGACATTGGTGAAGGTTTAAAGAATGGTGAGGTCGTTGATTTTCTCACGGTGCCCGTCACCGGTTGTGTACCTGACAAAACAAAACTCGCGTCTTCAATTTTACCATCAGCGTCTGTTGTGCCGTCCAGTATCACCGACGTAGCTGTTATCGTACCAGTTGCCGGCGTGGTAGGCGTACCGCTTACAGTGAAAGTGTAGGTGTTCGCGTCGGTTACCGTGATGGTTTTGAGCCCGTTGTACGCATCCTGGTTGGATCCACGAATAGTGATTTTATCGCTGGTCGCACGACCATGGCCTGTGTGTGTCACGGTTGCTGTGGATCCAGAGCGCGTAATAGTGACTGACGCACCAGCCGGTAAGGATCCGCCTGAATCAGCCTCCAGGTACACTTGAGCGCCCACAATGTCTGTGCCGTCTAACTCCTTGACCGTTGCCTTTACTGACACTGTGGTTGCGTTGTCAATGATCACAGTTCCACCACCGGTACTAGACCAAGTAGCTGTAACAGACGGATCGAGCTGCACGGTTATCGTGTTCGAGCCTTCGTATTCGATGTTTATCGTCTGGCCTTGGGTGCGAATGCCGCGAAGGTCATACGTACCCGCAGAGTCAGCAGAAATTACAACACTATCTTCTACCGTAATCTGAACATTAGAGTAGTCACCCGGACCGCCAACCACGCGCAACCCATCGCCGCCCGGATACGTGTTCCTAATGACCGTGCTTTGTACTGAGCTATCTAGATTAACTACAATCTCCCGACCGCCCGTAAAAATGCAATCTGAAATAGTGGCGTGACCGACGACCAACTGTTTGCACGCTAAAAAATTACACTTGTCTATCACTGCGAACGCGGAGGAACTACCTGAGAACACCAGTGAATAGCTAGGCTCCACATCATCAGCGCAGGTCAATGAGTAGTTAGTCAAGCTAAACGAGTCTAAAGACGACTGAATAATGTTTATGTTTCTAGAAAAATCATCATCTAATAAAACCCATGGACCTGCAGGCACCAACGAGCCGTTTGGTGGGTAAAATGCCAGTGTCCCGGAATTTGTCGAGAAGTGAGTTTCTGTACTCCCGTCTCCAACATCCCCCGCAACCCATACACTAAACACATCGCCTTGAATGCCAGAATGGTTTCCTATCAATTCTTGCCACGCTCTAAAAGGATTGTTAGATAGAGACGCCCATGCTGCTTTAAACTCTGAAAAATCGAGAGGTGATCCAACAGAGCCTCCGGTCAAAATCGGAAGAGTTACAAAACTTGCTGCGCCAATTTTAAAATCATAATCACTACCTGACGCAGGCACACAATGCAACTCTATGGCGGTGACATCTGTGAAATCTATCACCCCGCCAGACGCGTCGGGTGTCCGGCTTAGATTAACGTATATATTCGGCGACCTACTCCCGCCAACAAAAGAAAAGTCTCTCCAACCGATATTGTCTGAGTTTGTGGGAAACTCTGATCCATGAAAGTTATAACGCGCCCAATTGCCTGACCCATCAATTAATATAACTCGAAGCCCGCCGTTAGCTAATGACTCAATTCTTGATAGTGATCCAAAATCTGTGTAGTCACCTTCAAAGTAC
>CEPX01178642.1_pt1 | contig 24127 bp, 22 predicted proteins | sample 361361 | NCBI WGS metagenome assembly CEPX01 (sample SAMEA2619974, study PRJEB7988) | marine metagenome | biome: marine biome (ENVO:00000447); feature: mesopelagic zone (ENVO:00000213) & marine oxygen minimum zone (ENVO:01000065); material: "saline water (ENVO:00002010), including plankton...
TACTCTTGTGACAGTTGGCAGTGCACTGCTGACACCTGGCACAAAACCAGATCTCTTCTGAGGCGAGTACCTCCTCTTTCATGCCAAGCAGTATCTTGGCGATCAGCCTGCGAGGATTGAACGCGGGCAACAACGCTCTCACCGGACAACTGGAGGAGCAAACGCCACACTGGATACACTGCTTGATCCCCTTGCCGTCTTCGAGGCCGGCGACTTCTGCAGCGAAGTTATTGTCCAACCTGGTAGCTTCGGTCATGTCCGCATAATTCGTAGTCGGCAGCCAGGCTCGTGTCCAACCTGGAAGCTTCAGCCACGTTCGCATAATTCGTAAAACGTAACGGGATAGTACAACAAGGATCCAACTTCTGTCATTCGATAATGGCCTCGGCGCGCAGGCTGTAAGCTTTGATTACGCCACGAGATGCTTTAGTAAAGTGCCTGTGCTGGATCGGAATCGTGCTGTGTGCCCGCCCATGTGCGGCGAGCCCGCGGTGGGACAGTGTAATATTGTTGGGAGCAACACATCAGTCGCTCCTGTATTCTGTTACTCCGTCTTCGCCCGCCACCAACAGGATATCAGCAGGTCGTCGTGCAAACAGACCGTTGGCCACCACGCCAACAATATTGTTGATTCTTGCTTCCAGGTCGGCTGGGTCCTCGATCTTAAGCGCATGAACATCCAGAATCTGATTGCCGTTGTCGGTGGTAAAGTTCTCACGGTACTCGGGCTCCCCTCCCAACTTGACCATCTCTCGTGCTACGTGACTTCGCGCCATCGGAATCACTTCGATGGGAAGGGGGAAAGTACCCAGAACATCCACCAGCTTGGTTCGATCTACGATACAGATGAATTCCGAGCTCACCGCAGCCACGATTTTCTCCCGAGTCAGCGCTCCGCCGCCTCCCTTGATCAGTTGCAGTTGTCGGGTGGACTCATCAGCCCCATCTACGTAGACGACTATCCGATCCACGACATTGAGCTCGTACACCGGTATGCCGTGCTCTCTCAATCGTTCTGCTGAGCCGATTGAACTGGCTACGGCGCCGTCGAATCTGTGCCTGATCTCCTTGAGCGCGTCGATGAAGCAGTTGGCCGTGGAGCCGGTACCCACGCCCACGATCGAATCATCAGTCAGTTTCTCTGCGATAGACTGAATGGCGGCATCGGCAACCATTCTCTTTAAGTCGTCTTGATCCATGCTGAGCGCTCAGAAATTGTGGCTTTCTCGGTGACAGGCGTGATGATTGTACTCGCTACCGGTGGACTGTGCTCTGCTAGGGTTCAATCTGATAGGTCTCGTACTCCTCCTCGAAACTGAGCAGACGGGTGTCCCTGACCTTGTCTATGAACAGCGTTCCCTCCAAGTGGTCGAATTCATGCTGCATCACGGTCGCCATAAATCCCTCCAGTACCATGCTGTGCGCTTCGCCGGCCAGGTCCTGATAGGTCACCTCAATGTGCTGGGGTCGCTCTACAAAGCCCCTGATCGCGGGTATTGAGAGACAACCTTCCCAGTGTCCAGCGGTTTCTTCGGACAGTATGCTGATGCTGGGATTGACGAATACGGTCAGCGGAAAAGTAGCTATTACGCCATAGCGACTGGACGACTCCACGATCTCGATGATAGCCAGTTGGATCGATCGGTTGACTTGAGGAGCAGCCAATCCAATGCCGCCACTGTCGTGAAGCGTGGCCACCATATCTTCTACCAGGTGCGCGATATCGCGACTGCCGATCTCGCTATCCGACAGGGCATCGGCCCGCCGGCGCAGAACAGGATGCCCCATGCGTATGATTTCCAGTATCGCCATCGTTGCTTGCCAAATCCGCTTAGATCGATATAGCCGGTACGATCAGCTTTTTATTGCGGTCATGATGCCTAAAGTTCACTTTATCGCCCAACTTGCGATTTCATCGGTTTGCCTAAGTCTTCAGTCTGGAATCGAAGTAGTATGTTGACACAAATGCTGACTGATGTGATGGAAATACACTGGGTGGCATACACTGGGTGGCATACACTGGGTGGCACCCACTGCGACTAGCTGCACTGGCGGTCTACGCTTCACCAACTAGACTTAAGGTATGTCCATTAATCAGGTAGCAGAACAGGGATGTATCCTCTACTAGTTGTATTAGGGAGTCGAAGTGAAACACAAACCGGATCTGCTGTTGGTACTCTTCCTCGTGGTTGGACTTGGCATAGCGTTCAACTCCATATTCTAACTGTGGAATAGCACATTAGCTCCAGCCCATTCCTTTACTAGGGGCCGCAGGCGTAAACGCCCTGGTCGGTTGCGGTCCCATTCATCCTTACGTCCCATGAATTCGCGTCAAGCCGTTCTGCGAGCTGACATTCATGCGCCAGCCCCATCAGACGCGGGCGATGCCAGGCTGTCCTCGATTCAGTGAATGAGAAAGTCTGGTCATAATAGCCCTTTCCCATTCCTAGACGGGTTCCGCAAGCGTCAAAAGCGACCAGCGGCAGCAGGACCAAGTCGAGCGCACTGGCAGACACCCGTTTACTCGATCGCGGCACGGGCTCAGGAATGCCGTATCGATTCAGGCAGAGGGGATCACCGGGGGCATATCTGAAGAACCACAGTCTTTCGCGATTGGTGGTGGTCATCCACGGTTTCAACACCGGCAGGAAACAGTGTTTACCCATGGAGGAGGCCGCGTGCAGCAGATGGGAAGGATCAATCTCACCGTCACTGGCGACATAAAATGCTATGCGGCGGCTCCTCTGGAAGACGGGTTCCTTTATCAGGACCGTTGCCAACCGCCAGGCCGCGGTTCGTTGCTGCAGGGCGGACAGTGCGCGCCGCTTGCGTCGATATACCGATCGCGTCTTCTTCTGCGTTCCAGTGGAAGAGATCGAAGGCATGATAAAGCCAGTTCCCCAAAGTGCCGCTGCCGTTAGATCCTTGAACCCAGCGGTTCAAGGCGGTGATCTCTGCAGGGCATCAGGCTTTCCGATCAACGGACGTGCTCAACAACCCCGACGAGAGACCCCTGGGTGTCGCATAAAGGGTCGAGGAAATATCGACTGGCGAACAATCCAGGGAACTTAATCAACATTATATCTCAATTGTGGCTTTTCTCCCGAGTTCAGACCGACCAAACGCTGTTAATTGCGCCTGGGCGCCCCAGCGCGGGCCGGCCGAGCGCGGGACGACGGAACGCGGCGGCGCGTACGAGGGCCCTAAACTGGCGTGTCTTCAGGGTCTGATGTGGCGATGGGGCGAATGCGATTGATCGCCTGGTCCAGTTTCATCGATAGGCTGGTGACCTGTTGATCGTTTCCGGTTACCAGTTTCTTCGTCTTGGAGACCTGTTTGAGCAGGTCGTTGGCAATATTGAGTGAAGCCATGACGGCGATGCGTTCCAGGCCGATTACCGATGCCTTGTCGCGCATTTCCCTCATCTTCTGATCGAGATAGGTGGCGGACCTGCGTAGTGCATCCACTTCGCTGACCAGACACTTGACCTGATACTCCTTATCCAGAATGGTCACATTGATCGTGCTTGTTTCTTCCTCGGACATGGCAAATCGCTTGGGATTGGGAAAAGATGAGTGGTATGGCCTGTCTAATGTCCTCGGCCGCTACTGGTCAGTCCTGCTCGAGCGCTTTGAGTCGCATAATCATCGCCTCGATCTTGTTCCTGGCGAGATCATTCTTTTCCAGCAGTCTGGTCTTTTCTTCAGCCCAGCTTTGTTTATCCGTCTGCAGAACAGCCATATTTCGCTCCAGATCGGAACAGAGCTGAATAAGTTCGTCAATTTTCGCTTCCAGTTCGTTGATTTCCAATGTATTTAGCCCAGATGCATCCGCTCAATACTATAGAACGCTTGCAAAGACTGCGTCAATGAATCTGCCGGAACATTTGCGCTAAAATCCTGATGCCCGAGGAAATTTGGTGCAAGGTGGTGCTTTGGGTGCCTAAAATGAATATCTGTGCCGCTCAGCCCGGGGAAAGGTGGGCGAAGCGGTACGCTGGTGGTCACCCCAACAGACCAGTGTGGATCGAGACTCCCTTGCATCTGTTGAATCTGTCGAGGTATCAGGCACATGAGATCCGCGCCACGAATTTCCAACCGTGAGTTTGCCCGGCGTCGCATGGAACTGATGCAGGTGATGGAGCCCAACAGCATAGCGATCCTACCGGCGTCCCAGTCAAAAAACAGAAACGGTGATGTGGATTACAGTTTCCGTCAGGACAGTGACTTCTATTACCTGAGCGGGTTCGCGGAGACCGACTCCGTCTTCGTGCTGGTGCCCGGCAGGAGGCACGGCGAGAGTATCCTCTTCTGCCGGGAGAGGGATGAGGATTTCGAGCGTTGGAACGGTCCGCTATGTGGACCCGACAGGGCCAGACAACTGTATGGCTTGGAGGATGCCTTCCCCATGGAGGACATAGATGAAATCCTGCCCGGCATGATCGAGGGAAAGGACAAACTCTACTATGCCATGGGGGTCAACCGGGATTTTGACAATCAGATCATTGAATGGGTCAACTCGATCTCTGCCAAGAAGAAATACGGCGCCGAACCACCGGGTGAATTCGTGCAACTCGGACAATTCTTGCACGAATTACGCTTGTTCAAGAGCAAGCAGGAGATTGCCTTACTGAAACACGCTGCAAACATTACTACTAAGGCGCACACGGTGGCGATGCAAAGAGCGGCGGCGGGAGTGTATGAATACCAATTGGAGGCCGAGCTGCAGTATGTTTTTCTCAAGGAGGGGGCAAGATCACCGGCCAGTCCCATCATCGTCGGATCGGGACACAACAGCTGCATCCTGCACTACATTGGCAATACGGAAGTACTAAAGGACGGCGACCTGGTTCTAATTGATGCAGGCTGCGAGTACCAGTATTACGCCTGTGACGCAACCAGGACCTTTCCGGTCAACGGCTGCTATACCGGCGAGCAGAAGGCCATCTATGAAATCGTCCTGCGAGCGCAAAAGGCAGCGATCGAAATGGTCAGGCCAGGCAACAGCTGGAATCAACCACATCAAGCGGCGGTCAGAGTCGTGTGCGAGGGGCTATCGGACTTAGGGCTTCTCAAGGGCGAGATTGAGGAACTCATTGAGACCGAAGCGTTTAAGCAATTCTACATGCACAAAACTGGACATTGGTTGGGGATGGACGTGCATGATGTTGGTGAGTATAAGATTGGTAGCGAATGGCGCGTCTTCGAGGCCGGCATGGTGTTGACCGTGGAACCAGGCATCTATATCTCCAACGATCCGGTGGCTGCAGAGGGCAGCCGGCTGAATCAGGTTTCTGCAGGGGCCCCCGCTTGGGTGCCGGTCGAGGTCCCACCCAGATGGCGTGGCCTCGGAATTCGCATCGAGGACGATCTGCTGGTGACCAAAGATGGCAACGAGGTGCTTACTGGCGGCATACCGAAGGAGATCGACGAGGTCGAACACCTACTGGCCACATCATAAGTCAAGCAGGCGTCCAATATGGGTTCACCAACTGACCTGACTAATGTCCTCGATCCCTGTTCCCAGAATTGCTAAATGGGTAGAATAGCTGCTCTTCGTTTCCTTGTGCACGCCATGGGTCTCCGAACAGTTCTGTTCCCCGAACACCAGAAAGCCGGTGCCAAGATCATCGACTTCAGTGGATGGGAAATGCCGCTGCACTATGGCTCACAAATTGAGGAGCACAAGGCAGTCAGACAGAGCGCCGGAGTTTTCGATGTATCCCACATGACGGTTGTAGACGTGCTGGGAGCGGACGCCAGTTCCTATCTGCGCTATCTGCTGGCCAACGACGTCGATAAGCTAAACGAGTTGGGTAAGGCGCTATACAGTGCCATGTTGAATCACGACGGTAGGGTTCTCGACGATCTAATCGTCTATCTTCTGGACGATGGCTACAGGCTGGTAGTCAACTGCGCTACCAGGGCGAAGGATCTTGAGTGGATGGCCGATCATGCGCGCGAATTCGACGTCGAACTCAAGGAGAAAGATCGTCTGGCAATGGTAGCAGTGCAGGGACCTCGGGCCGTAAAGCGTACTCGTAGCGTCGTCTCACCTGCACGAGCAGAGTGCATCGACCGACTCAAACCATTTCAGGGATTGGCAAGTGAACGATGGTTCGTAGCGAGAACCGGTTATACCGGTGAAAAGGGACTTGAGATAATACTGCCTGGTGAGGAGGTCACCTCGTTCTGGGTCGATCTCGTGGCGAGCGGCGTAACACCGATCGGCTTGGGGGCCAGAGATACGCTACGTCTTGAAGCGGGCATGAATCTGTATGGCAACGATATGGACGAAACCACGTCGCCGCTTGAGTCGAACATGGGGACCACGATCGGTTGGGAACCCGAGGAGCGGCAGTTTATCGGCAGGCGGGCACTGACAGAGCAACGAACGGCCGGTGTGAATAGGGAACTGGTCGGCCTGGTCATGCAGTCTCGCGGTGTGCTGCGACGCAGTCAGCCTGTTTTTCACAAAGACAGAGAGATCGGCGAGATTACGAGTGGTGCCTTCTCACCCACTTTGGGTCATTCCATCGCGTTGGCACGGATTGAGAAAACCGAAAGTAAAGCGCTGCAGGTGGAAATACGTAGTGTACGTCACCCAGTTCGAGTGGTGAAAACACCCTTTGTAAGGAACGGCAAGAAGGTTTTTGCAGATTGACCGGCAGACTGAGAGTCGAGGGGGAATACTTGGATGGCTGAATTTCCTGATAGTATCAAATATACGGCAACTCACGAATGGGTAAGGCGTGAGGACAACGGATCCGCGACAGTTGGCATATCGGATCACGCCCAGGACGCCATGGGTGACATTGTCTACGTCGAACTGCCGGAGGTCGGCGTAACGTTCGAGGTGCAGGATGAAGTAGGCGTGATCGAGTCTGTTAAGGCAGCGGCGGATATCTACGCGCCGATCGCTGGCGCCATCACTGCCGTCAACGAGGCGTTGGAGGATTCGCCAGAAACGGTCAACGAGTCCCCTTATGAAGGTGGATGGCTCTTCAAGATAGATCATGTCGAGTCGACGGATTGGGATAATCTGCTGGATGCTGCTGCCTACATGGCAAAGTGTGAGCAGGAAGATCATTAGGCGTAAACCGAACCCATGCCATTCATACCACATACGGAGGATGACGAAAGAGCAATGCTTGAGGCCATCGGTGTAGGCTCGATCGAGGACCTCTTTGACGAAATTCCCACTGAGCTTCGATCGAATAAGCTCAGCCGGATTCCGGCCGCAATCGGGGAAATGGAACTGCTGCGAGAGATGGCCAGCAGAGCCAGACAGGATGAAACCAGGCTGAGTTTCATCGGTGCCGGAGCCTACGAACACCATATCCCCAGCCCCGTGCTGGATCTGATATCGCGAGGCGAATTCCTCACTGCCTATACGCCCTATCAGTCCGAAGCGAGTCAGGGAACTCTCCAAGTCACTTATGAATACCAGTCCATGATGGCACATTTGACCGCCATGGATGTATCCAATGCATCTGTGTATGACGGGGCGACAGCGCTGGCAGAAGCCATCCTGATGGCGGTCCGAGCCAATCGCAAGTCGCACGCCAGAAAAATTCTGTTGGCGTCCAACATCAATCCGTTCTACCGCAGTACCTGCGAAAGCATCGTCAGTAACCAGCAGATAGAGCTTGTAGATATTCCATATGCGGATAACGACGGCTTGACACAAGTGGAGTCGTTAGGCCCTTTTGCAGATGAAGATATCACCGCTCTGGTCATCTCTTACCCGAACTTCTTTGGGGGCCTCGACGCAGTAGATGAACTCACGGATTGGGCTCACAGCATTGGTGCGCTGGTCATCGCAAGCGTCAATCCAACTGCACTGGGCGTGTTGAGACCGCCAGGGGAGTGGGGAGATGCGGGCGCAGATATCACGGTTGGTGAAGGACAGCCCCTTGGTGTGCCGCTCGCGTCCGGAGGCCCCTATTTCGGATTCATGTGCTGCCGCCAGAATCTTGTAAGGCAACTGCCGGGCAGGATCATTGGCCGGACAGTTGACCTCGACGGCGATGAGGGATTCACGTTGACGCTGCAGGCGAGGGAACAACATATACGTCGAGCCAAGGCCACCTCGAACATCTGCACCAATCAGGGATTGCTGGCCATTGCTGCCACTGTTTATCTAAGTCTGCTCGGCGCCAAGGGGCTAAGAGCCGTCGCACAGACGTGCCATGAACGAACGGCTGCCCTGCTAAGCAAGGTAACGGCGATCGACGGGGTCACGCCTCGGTTTGATGGGCCATTCTTTCACGAAGTGGTCATCAGATTGCCACAACCTGCCGGCCAGGTTCTTGAGGAGATGGCGAAAGAGGGGATCTTGGCTGGCTATGACTTGGGCAGATCCTGCGAAGGGCTCGAAGACTGCATGCTGACGAATGTAACTGAAACCAAGAGCGACCAGGATCTGAATGATTTCAGCGACTGTCTGGCAGCGAGCTTGTCCGCGCTCGGGCAGTCGACCGCGCCAGGACGTAATTGAGTGATCGTCGCATGTTGATCTTTGAGAAGGGAAGAAGCGGACGCAGTGCGAAAGCGCAGTATCCTGACCGTGACCATGCCCTCGATGATATCCCGGCGAATCACATCAGACAGCGAGCGCCATTGCTGCCTGGTGTGTCGGAATTGCAGGTTGTCAGGCATTTCACCAATCTATCCAGGAAGAACTTCTCCATCGACAATCAGCCTTACCCCCTTGGCTCCTGCACCATGAAGTACAACCCGCGGGGCGCTCACCGAGCGGTCAACCAGCCAGGCTTTACAAATAGACATCCACTAGCGCCAGAGCACTGCAGCCAGGGCTTGCTTGCCTGCCTGTGGGATTTACAGGAATGTCTGAAGGATGTCACCGGCATGCCATCCGTATCCCTCACGCCCATGGCCGGTGCTCAGGGGGAATTCGCCGGAATAGCGATGATCAGGGCTTATCACGCCAGCCAGGGCGAGCATGACAGAGTGGAGATCGTCATCCCCACCGCGGCTCACGGCACCAATCCTGCCACTGCGGTGATGTGTGGCTACAAGGTCAGAGAGGTGCAGGTGGGTCTGGACGGAGATATGGATCTGGATGATCTGAAGAGGGTCATTGGACCCCAGACCGCTGGTCTGATGATGACCAATCCTTCGACCTGTGGCGTATTCGAGCGCCAGATTTCGGAAATAGCCCAAGTGGTGCATGAAGCTGGCGGGCTGCTCTATTACGATGGGGCGAATCTGAACGCAGTAGTGGGCAAAGTCAAACCGGGAGACATGGGATTTGACGTGCTGCATATGAATCTGCATAAGACGTTTGCCACCCCGCACGGCGGAGGGGGACCGGGGGCAGGACCGGTTGCGGCCAGCGAAAAACTTGCTTCCTATCTACCCATCCCGGTGGTAGGCAGGCAAGAGAGCGACGTGGGCGCCTATCGTTGGATGGACGAGTCCGATCTACCCAACACGATAGGACGGCTATCGGCATTTATGGGCAACGCAGCTGTCATGCTCAGAGCGTACGCATACGCTCGTCTACTCGGCAGCAAAGGGCTGCACCGGGTGAGTGAATTCGCAACGTTGAACGCCAACTACATGGCCAAACAGCTGGCGGAATCCGGGTTCGATCTGGCCTATCCCGATAGGAGGGCCAGCCACGAGTTTGTCATCACGCTCTCCAAGCAGTCGCAGGAGTTGGGCGTGACTGCCATGGATTTTGCCAAGCGTCTGCTGGATTACGGTTACCATGCTCCCACCACCTATTTCCCGCTCCTGGTTCCCGAGTGCTTGCTCATCGAGCCGACTGAAACAGAATGTAAAGAGGATTTGGATGGATTCATCAGTGCCATGGTGGCCATACAGAAGGAGGCACAGTCGTCACCCGAGATTGTCACCACGGCGCCTCTGGGGATGCCGGTAAGAAGGCTCGATGACGTAAGAGCCGCACGTGAACCGGACCTTGTCTGGCAGCCGGCAGATGAATGATCGTGATGCGGGTGGAGGCCGCTCTGCGCATGATGCATGAGGGGTTGCTTCAGGGTTCGAGCATGGATTCAATCTGCAGGCTGTGATCGATCATAATGTCGATACCCCCCATGAGTTCCAGCATCGTCGCGGCATCCGGTTCCAATTCAAGTTCACTCAAGATCTTCAGCGTTGCCCCAACCAGCTGGTCGAACTGGCCGGCTAATTCTGGATGCAACGATTCGAACAGGTCATGCAGCCGGCCTGGATCTGAATGGACGAAAGCCAGGCTCTGCATATAGGTACGCAGATCTTGCGCCGAGCTATTGCTGAAGCCGGAGTGTCGGCTCGATTGATCCCCCTCGTTCAGGAGCCGGACCTCCCGCCGCATGTTCCGTAAAGCTCGGATGCAGGCGTGAAGTACCGCGGGCAGGCTGTACTTTGCTGCGGTCGGCGACTGCGCTTCGTCTCCCTGGGGCGGCCCATATTGCTTGACGGTATCTTCATGCAGCAGCTTGACGATCAGGCCCAACGTCTTTCTGCGCCGGTTGTTGCTGAGTTGATTGAGCCCCAAGCCGTCGTTCACCTGGGCGGGCGTGAGTTCGCTCTGAACTGTAAAGTCGTCAATCTGACGACCCCAAAGCAGGAATTCGACGGCGTGAAATCCGAGGCTCACCTCCTCCGCCGCTGTGATGCCGTGCTGGTTTCTAAGGGTCTGTTCATCGATCGTCAAGGTGAGGTCGTTAATAATGCCACTGGTAGGATACAGCGGCATGGAATCGAGGAATCCCTCCTGGATTGGCCAGGCGTGGATCAGAGAAACCAAGTCCCTCTTTTCGTTTGTCTCGTCTGGCGGCGAGCTGGCCTCAGTTGCTGGCTCGTGGAAACTTGCTTCGAGAAAAGACCGATGTGCGCCCAACCAGCTGCGTTGGGCCGTACGGAGATTGTCCGCGTTAGGATTCGCCAGAAACGCGGCTATTGCTTCCTGCTGGACTTTCGTGTGCGCGATAAGCAGCTCTGACTTGACAGATGCCGTTTGTTCATAGAATTCAATGTAGAGTGATTCAGAAAACCGGCTGCGTGACTCGTCGCTGATCGGGGCCGGTGCAGGTGACTGCCCACAGCCGATCGAGACCAGACACAGTGACAAGCACACAATTGCCTTCATTAATTCGCCTCGATCAGTTAAGGGTCGCGCAAGCTGATCGTCTTCCATCCCCTCTGTTCTGCCGTTAGCTCAAGTTTGGGATCCGGATCAACCGCAACAGGGTGGTCCACCACCTCCAACAACGGCATGTCATTGTGAGAATCCGTATAGAAGTAGCTGTCCTCCAGGGTCAGCTGCTTACCCTCTAACCATTCCTTCAGGCGTACCACTTTTCCCTCGCGAAAGCTTGGCGTGCCAACGATCTTGCCGGTGAAACGTCGATCGATCTCTTCGGGCACCGGCGCGATGAGGTGCGGAATTCCCAGTCGCTGTACGATCGGTGCGGCAATGAATTCTATGGTTGATGTGATCACCAGCAGCTCGTGCTGCAGTTGTCTGTGGTAATCGACCAGCTCAGCCGCTTTCGGAAGCCATAGCGGCGCCATGGCGGTCGCAAGGAAGCGGTCTCGCACCGCCTCCAGCTCATCCCGTTGAGTCTGAGCGAGAATGGAACAGATCAGTTCCAGGTAAGCGTCAACATCCAGCTTACCGTCCTTGTACTGCAGGTAAAAACGGTGGTTTTGTTCGGTATAGGCTTCGGCATCGACTAAGCCCTGCTCAATGATGAATTGGAACCAGGCATAGTCACTGTCCCCTTTGATGAGTGTTTCATCCAAATCGAAAATTGCCAGGGGCAAGTAGAGGCTCCTAAGAAAGCTGACGGTCAACGCGACCATTGTACCAGTTGCGCTGGGAGATAACGTCGATGCACACAACCATGAGGGGCATCTGCGCATCGGCCAACGCGTTACTCTGCCGCGCTCAATGCGTGACACTGCAGCGTTCAACGTGTGACACTGCAGCATTCAACGTGTGATTGCCGCGAGGGTGTGATTCATGGACAATGGATTGTAGCTGGAAAGGGTGGGGTGACGTGACGTGATTGATGCGGATGGCTATCGATCCAATGTAGGAATTGTTCTTGCCAACTGCAACGGGCAGGTGCTTTGGGCACGGCGCGTTGGTCAGGACGCGTGGCAGTTCCCTCAGGGCGGTATGCACGCAGACGAGACACCGAAACAGGCTGTTCTGCGGGAGCTACAGGAAGAGATTGGGCTGACGCGAGACAGTGTCGAGATCATGGCGTGCACCCGCGGATGGTTGAGATACAAACTGCCTAGAAGGCTGCTGCGTCAAAACGCTACCTCCTTCGTCGGCCAGAAACAGAAGTGGTTTCTACTGAAGATGTTGGCTGCAGACCAAGCCGTCTGTGTGGATAAGTCCAGCGTCCCTGAGTTCGATAACTGGTGCTGGGTGAGCTACTGGTATCCGCTCGGACAAGTGGTGCCCTTCAAAAGAGATGTCTATCGTCGCGCGCTGAAGGAACTGGCGCCCGCCTTGTCCAAGTGCGTTTCCTACTAGTGTGCCTGTGCTGCCTCGCCATTGCACGGTTGTTGCTCGGCAGCATAGCAGCCACGCATTGATGCGCGCCGTGCATCGATTCTAGTGGCAACGGAATATTATCATGTTGGATATCCTTAGCAGGATCACACAAGAGGTAAATTCCGCCCGGGACCTCGATGCGGCGCTGAGTATCATCGTCAAGCGAACACAGGCAGCCATGGGAACCCAGGTGTGTTCAGTGTATCTGTTGGATGAGGATACTAATCAGTACCTGTTTAAGGCCACGCACGGACTGAACCAATCGGCCGTCGGCAAGGTGAGTCTTGGCGTCTCGGAAGGACTGGTGGGACTGGTCGGTGAAAGGGCTGAAACGATCAACCTCGACGATGCCCCGAGCCATCCAAACTATCGCTATGTGGAAGAGATCGGCGAGGACCCCTTTCACTCCTTCTTGGGCGTACCCATGATTCACCATCGCAAAGTACTGGGTGTGCTGGTGGTTCAACAACGGGAAGCCAGGAAATTCGATGAAACGGAGGAATCGTTCCTGATCACCCTTTCCTCGCAATTGGCTATCCACATCGTGCATGCCCAAGCCACCGGCACCGTTCATCAGATCAGGGACGGTAGCAGTGAAGCCGGGAAACTGCAGGGCGCCAGCTTTCCGGGTAGCCCCGGTGCACCGGGAATCGCCATAGGTAAGGCGGTGGTGATGTTTCCACCGGCGGAACTGCACACGGTGCCCGAGCGGATCATTGAAGACATCGAAGCCGAAATTGCCACGTTTCAGAGCGCCCTCGATGAGACGCGTGCCGAGATCAACCAACTGGGCAAGAAGATGACCGATCAGCTACGTCCGGCTGAATCTGCGCTGTTTGAAGCCTATAGCAGGATGTTGGATGACGACGTCTTGGGAGCGGAGGTGATTAGGCGCATCGAGGAGGGTTATTGGGCTCAGAGTGCGCTCAGAACGGTTGTGGAAGCGCACATAGAAAAATTCGAGACGATGGAGGACTCCTATCTGCGGGAGAAGGCGTCCGACGTCCGTGACCTGGGACAGCGGGTGTTGGCGAGATTGCAGCAGTCAGAAGGTAGCAGTGTGAAATACTCGGACCATACGGTTCTGGTTGGGGAAGAGCTGACGCTGGCCATGTTCATGGCGGTACCGAGGGACAAGCTGGCCGGCCTGGTAGCGAGAAAGGGTTCAGCCAATTCACACGTTGCCATCCTGGCCAGAGCCATGGGGATACCGACGGTAGTCGCCGCTGAAGATCTGCCCATCTCCCTGATGGATGACCAGCCCCTGATCGTCGATGGCTTTCAGGGCTCCGTGCTGTCCCACCCAACCCCGCAACAGACCCAACAGTATGAAAGAGTGAGGCGGGAGGAGACCCTGCTGGTGGAGGATCTAGACGATCTGCACAATCAGCTCAGTGAGACGCCGGACGGTCACCGCATCAGTCTGTGGGTCAACACCGGCTTGCTGCCGGACGTAACGCGATCCCTGGATCGTGGCGCCGAGGGGGTGGGCCTCTATCGGACCGAGTTCAACTTTATGATGCAGGACCGCTTCCCAACGGAAGAGGAACAGCGAATCATCTATCGGGACCATCTGCTGGCCTTTGCTCCGAGGCCCGTGACGATGCGAACGCTGGATATCGGCGGTGACAAGACCCTATCCTATTTCCCCATAAACGAAGAGAACCCGTTTCTCGGTTGGCGGGGAATCCGCGTTACCCTGGACCACCCGGAGATTTTCCTCGCCCAGGTCAGAGCCATGATACGTGCTTACGAAGGTATCGACGGCCATCTTAGGATCATGCTTCCCATGATCAGCAGCACTGCCGAGGTGGATGAGGCGTTGCGACTGATCAATCAGTGCTATCGTGAAATCATAGAAGAGGGCATCGAAGTGGAGATGCCTGACGTTGGCGTCATGATCGAGGTACCGGCCGCGGTCTATCAGGCTGAAGATATCATCAAGCGGGTGGACTTTCTTTCCGTCGGCAGCAACGATCTGATCCAATACATGCTGGCGGTGGATCGCAACAATGCCCAGGTGGCAGCCCTATACCAGGATTTCCATCCCGCCGTGCTGAAGGCCCTCGACTACATCGTCAAAGCAGCACACTCTCAACAGAAGAGGGCCTCTATCTGCGGCGAACTAGCCGGCAATCCGTCCGCCACCATCCTGCTGATGGCCATGGGCTACGACACACTGTCGATGAGTTCGACCAACCTGCCCATCATCAAGTGCGTCGTGCGCACCGTGGAGATGGCCCATGCCAAGAAGGTGCTGAGCGAGGTTCTGTTGATGGATAATGCTTACCTCATAAAGAACTACATGGATGATCAGTTGCGACAGGCTGGCCTGGGCAGATTACTGAGGGAGCACGGGATCAGTTAGGTGGGGCCGCCTAGGTGGGGCCGCCTAGGTGGGGCCGCCTAGGTATGTCCGGATCCGGAGTTGACGATCAAACTTTCGTTTCAATAACGCTTTTACCCTGTCGCATGAATCGCAGCAGTCTAGTGCTCAATCGAGAATTGGAATTCCTGCTCGGTCGTCGGCTTGCCCCCCGCTCTGAAATTCTTCTCACGAAAGGACACCTGGCCGCCGTGATCCACCGTCAGGACTGTAGCAGCGCGGGTACCATATTCAGGACTTGCGATGAATTTTGCTGACCAGGGCACATCCCCGCTGCCCCCTTCCGACAGCAGGTTAAAGAGCTTGTCTCCGTCATAGCCCGATTGCAGCAAGCTTGCCAGCTGCGCTTTGCCACTGGTCACTTTCGGCCAGTCGCAGTCCAGCAAGTGGTTGCTGAGACCATAGATTCCAGCTTCAAGGCGCCGTATTACAGCTTCCGAATTGCAGTAGTAAAAGAGGCTTGCACCATCGCCCACCAGCAGACTGAACGCTTTGTACTCGGTCGCGCGCGCGTCAACTTCAGCCAGGTACTCTGTCGGGGTCATCTTACCGCGAAGGAAATTGGTGGTGAGATCACCGCGAGAGCGTGGTGGCACAGATGACGTTGCTGTTTCACGAAAGTTTGTCACTGCCGAGAAACGACCGCTGCGTGTGATACCGAGCCAGGTTCCTCCCATTTCCAGATCCTTGCCTGCCAGCAACTCAGGTTGCTCCGGCCAGTAACCGGCAACCCGGCTGGGTCTGGCATAGAACTCATCCCGGTTGGCGGCGACCACCAGCTTAAAGTGGTCGTCAGGGTGAAAGCCAAAGAGTATCAGACACATGATGGTCCCGCTCGGGAGCTAAAAGAGCAGTTTATCAAACTGCACACTTCCGCGATAATGGCTGACGTTGACCGACTCAAAGTGAGCAAACACTTTCTGCATGTGGCAATACCCGAATATCGATCCAGTTGCGATTGCTGTTGGGCCCGTAAAGATCCACTGGTATGGCCTGACTTACCTGGCTGGCTTGGCTCTGGCCTGGTGGCTAATGCTGGTCAGAAGCCGAGAGGACCCGCGCTGGACTGAGGAGCAGATTGCGGATCTGATATTCTACGCGACCATCGGCATCGTATTGGGTGGCAGGGTTGGCTACATGCTGTTTTACGGTTTCGATGATCTGATCGAAGACCCGCTGGCGCTATTCAAAATATGGCAAGGTGGCATGTCGTTTCACGGCGGGATGCTGGGCGTCTTTGCGGCGATCTGTCTCTATGGCAGAAAACACGGTAGACATCCATTTGACGTGACCGACTTTGTCTGCCCGGTGGTACCCATTGGACTGGGCCTCGGTAGGATCGGGAATTTCATCAATGCCGAACTGCCCGGCAGAGAAACGGATGTGGCCTGGGCGTTGGTATATCCTGGTGAAGTGATCGGACGACACCCATCCAGCCTGTACCAGGCTTTTCTGGAAGGACCCGTCCTGTTGGCAGTGCTGTGGTTGTATTCCTCCCGCCCAAGGGCGGGTATGGCGGTAACCGGAATGTTCTTGACAGGATACGGCTCGCTCAGGCTGTTTTCCGAGCTGTTTCGAAGCCCCGATCCCCACCTTATGTTCATCGCCTTCGGTTGGCTGACCATGGGACAGTTGCTGTCCGCACCCATGGTTCTGTTGGGCATCGCATTTCTATGGCACGCGGGCCGGGTGAACCAACCAGCCAAATCTTGAGACAGACTCCCAGGTAGTCATCTCGTGGAGCAGTCATCGTGATCATCAAGCCAAGATATAAGGGAGTCATCTGTACCACTGCCCACCCGGCGGGCTGTGAAATGGATGTCAGACAGCAGATCGAACACGTTCGAGCAAGCGGCACGATCGGGCACGGGCCGCGCAGAGCATTGGTAGTTGGGGCTTCCGGCGGCTATGGTCTGGCATCCAGAATCAGCGCGGCATTCGGATGCGGCGCGGCTACGATCGGCGTCTTTCTGGAGAGACCGTCGCACAAGGATCGCACCGCCAGCGCTGGCTGGTACCGCGCGGCAGCCTTTGATAGATATGCCCGGCAGGCAGGCTTGTCTGCATGGAGTCTGAATGGTGATGCCTATTCCAGCGAGATGAAGGAGCTGGCAATAGATACCATCAAATCCGAGCTGGGCCAGGTGGACATGGTGATATACAGTCTGGCTTCACCGGTGAGGGTAATGCCGGCCACCGGCGAGGTCCGGAGATCGACACTGAAACCCATCGGTCAGTCCTTTTCAGGGTACACCATCGATATCGGTTCCGGCCGACTCCGCGGTATCCGGGCCGAGGCCGCTTCGGACCGGGAGATACGTGACACGGTTGCGGTGATGGGCGGCGAGGATTGGGAACTTTGGATCGCGGCACTGCGTGAAGCTGATGTGCTGGCGAATGGCTGCATCACCACCAACTACACCTATGTCGGCAGTGAGGTGACCTGGCCGATTTACCACCATGGCACCATCGGTAGAGCGAAACAGGACCTCGACCGTGCCGCGAGAGAGCTGCGCAGGTCACTGGCGGCGATCGACGGCACAGCACGTGTGATTGTATTGAAGGGACTGCTGACCGGTGCAAGTTCAGCCATCCCGGGCATGCCTCTGTATCTGTCTCTGCTTTTCAGAGCGATGCGGAAAGAGGGGATACATGAAGGGTGCATTGAGCAGATCGAACGACTCTTTCGAACCCGGCTGTTTGGTGATGGCACCGGGCAACTCGAGGAGGAAAGCCAGATTCGGATGGATGACATGGAGATGAGGCCCGATGTGCAGGCGTACATTAATACGCACTGGGCCAACGTGAACAACGACAATCTCGAAGAGTTGGCCGACCTGGAAGGTTACCGGAACGCGTTTCTGAACCTGCATGGGTTTGGCTTCGACGGCGTGGACTACGCTCGGGAGGTCGAAGCGGACGTGCCGACTACTTTTTCAGAGTCGAAGTCCCGAACGGATCAACCCATGAGTCTGTTCGCGAAAACAAAGTAAGGCGCGTTACTGACATTCGTCTCCACCGTCGCGCCGACAGTCGTGTTGGCGCCGTGGCAATCGACCCAGAGGCCCCAGAGACCCAGGGGAGCGATTTCCCACAGAAAAAGGGGTGCATCTGTGTACCCCCTTTAGGAAGAAACCGCTTATGCGCTCTGGCGCATCTCGTTAGGATCTGGTTCTTCGTCCGCGAGGGGAACCAGCGATGCGTTCGGACTTCCATTACCTGGTCAATATGGCATATAGACCCAGGATTCTGATCTATACGAATGCCAGTCTGATCCTTGGTTCATTGATCTACTACCAGTATGGTGGTGGATGGCTGATAGGCCTGCTCATCTATACCCTGCTGTTTCCCCACGTTGCCTATTGGACTGCCGGCAAGTTCTGTGTAAGAAAGGCGTCCATCCTGAATCTCCAATACCTGGACTCCCTCTTTACCGGGGTAACCTGTGCGTCCATCGCATTCAGCCCCATGCCCACCATCACATTCTTGTCAGCTCTCGTCATCAGCAACCTGTGTCTTGGCGGAACCAGAGTCTGCCTGGTTGGTGGGCTGTGGTTTCTGCTCGGGTGTCTGCTCGTCATCGGCGTAACGGGGTTTCAGTTTGTCCTCTTTCATGGCTTTCTAACGACGATTCTAAGTGGAGCGTCCATTCTCCTGTATAGTGGCACAGTCGCTTACCTTGCATTCACCAACGCCCGTGATCTGACTGTCGGGAAGAATGAAATCAGTGTCACCCGAGATCAGTTTGCGGTGCTCACCGACAAACTGCGTAAATACATCTCGCCTCAGGTGTATAGGTCCATATTTGAAGGTGACAGAGAGGCGATCGTGCATACCAGCAGAAAGAAACTGGTGGTTTTCTTTTCAGATATCGAGGGGTTTACGGAACTCACGGACAACATGGAAGCTGAAGCACTCACGTCGCTCCTAAACGAATACCTGCATGAGATGGCGAGCATCGCACTTGATTTTGGAGGCACCATCGACAAGTTTCTGGGGGATGGCGTGATGATCTTCTTTGGTGATCCGGTATCCAGTGGCACAAAGGAGGATGCGATCGCCTGCGTGCAGATGGCCCTTGAAATGAAGGAGCGGATGATACGCCTGCGTGGAAAATGGGAGAGTGAAGGCGTCTCCAGCCCCCTGCATATCCGCATGGGAATCCATACGGGTTTCTGTACGGTCGGGAACTTCGGTTGTGAATCACGCCTGGACTATACCATCATCGGCAGCAGCGTGAATCTGGCCAGCCGACTTGAAAGCAGTGCCGGCCGAGACGAGATACTGATCTCGCACGAAACCCATGCCCTGGTGAGGGATGAAACGTCTTGCCGGCAGGGGCCGGCCCTGCAACTGAAGGGATTTGCCAAACCTGTGGATGTGTACATCGTCAGCAGGCAGGAGGAAGGCGCTTGCCGTCGCTTCGACAGGGAGACGATTGGGTTTTCCCTGCGCATGGACCCACGCAGCATCGATCCTGAAGACGTGGTGAGCCTTCTGCAGGAAACCCTGGATGAGGTGCACAGAATCCAGGTCGATCAGGCCCAGAGCCAGAATCAGGGCGTGGTACTGAGGGCCTTCAAGCGACTTTCCGCGACCGATGAACGGCTACCAAATACGCTATAATGCCCCGCTTTATCCATTGAAGGGCTAGCGGAGTACAGATGGACGATCGACTGCTTAATTCCCATTTCTTGAAGGCATGCCGTGGTGAGCCAACGCCGGTAACCCCCATCTGGCTGAATCGTCAGGCCGGCAGATATATGAAGGACTACCATCAGGTCAAGGGGAATACGCCCAGTCTTGACTTCTTCAAGACGCCCCATCTGGCGGCCAAGGTGACCCTCGACGCGCAGCGAATCCTGGGTGTCGACGCCGCCATCCTGTTTGCTGATCTGCTGCCGATCCTGGAACCCATGGGGCTGGCCCTCGACTATCTGCCCGGCGTGGGTCCGAACATAGACAATCCGGTGAGGACCAATAGTGACATCGATGCGCTCACAGTCGAGCCCCCTGCCGACTCAATGCCGTATATCAAAGAGGCGATCGAGTTGATCAGGCAGGAACTGCCTGCGGATGTTCCCCTGATCGGGTTTGCCGGGGCCCCCTTTACGCTGGCCTCCTATGCCATCGAAGGGAAGGGTTCACGCAATTACATCTTTGTAAAGAAACTCATGTACGGTGATTCGTCCGCCTGGCACACCCTCATGGGGAAGATGTCCACAACCGTTGCTGAGTATCTTAACTACCAGATTGACTGCGGGGTACAGAGCGTGCAGCTCTTCGATAGCTGGGTCGGATGCCTTAGTCCAGCGGACTATGAAACCTATGTGTTACCGCATACGTGCTCGGTGTTGGATGCGATAAAGGGGAGGGTCCCGGTCATCCACTTCGGCACCGGCAATGCGACGCTGGTGGATCTGATGAATCGGGCGGGAAGCGATGTGATGGCGTTGGATTGGCGCACGCCCCTACGGGAGACTTGGGATCGTCTGCAATGCACCGCGATTCAGGGCAACATGGATCCTATCGTCCTGTGTGCCGACCGTGACGCGGTGTTCGTGCAGGCAAGGCAGGTGTTGGATGAGGCGGGCGGCAAACCTGGACACATTTTCAATCTCGGGCACGGGATCGTGCCGGATACGCCGGTCGACAATGTTAAAGCCTTGGTCGACTTTGTGCACGAACAGACCAGCCGGTAGGGTAGTGTCTCACTGATTCGTCGACATATCTGATTCGTTCTGAGGAGGCCTGTATCTTCACCACAGAGGACACAGAGAGCACAGAGAGTTAAGTTGGTCTCTGTGTTCTCTGTTGTGTTACTCAAGGCCCTGTGGTGGTACCCAAATCAGTCGCCGTTGCCGACGTCACGAACCGCACCCTTGTCAGCGCTGGTGGTCAGTAGAGCGTAGGCTCGGAGTGCCGGCGATATGGCGCGGCTACGCTTCTCCTCGGGTTGCCAACCACCCTTGCCACGGGCGTCCATCTTGCTTCTGCGCTGCGCCAATTGCTGCTCCGAGACGTCCAGCTGAATGCTGCGTTTCGGTATGTCCACCTGGATACGATCCCCTTCTTCAATCAATCCTATCGCGCCCCCCTGCGCAGCTTCCGGCGAGACGTGGCCGATGGATAGCCCGGAGGTCCCGCCCGAGAAGCGGCCGTCGGTCACGAGCGCACAGACCTGTCCAAGTCCCTTTGATTTAAGGTAGCTGGTCGGATACAGCATCTCCTGCATGCCGGGTCCTCCCCGCGGACCTTCGTAGCGAATGACGACAAAATCCCCCGCCTTGATCTGATCGGTCAATATGGCGTCGACCGCGGCTTCCTGGCTTTCGAAAACTCGTGCGCTGCCATCGAATACCCAATTGCCTTCGTCAACCCCGGCGGTCTTGACGATGCTGCCACTTTCAGCGATGTTACCGTACAGAACCGCCAATCCCCCTTCCCTGCTGTAGGCGTGTTCCAGGTCCCTGATGCAGCCGGAGTGCCTGTCTAGATCCACGCTGTCGAACCTGGTCTGCTGGCTGAATGCCGTCTGTGACGCAATGCCGGCCGGTGCAGCCTGAAAGAACTGCTGCACATGCTCAGCTTCACTCTGTGCGAGATCCCAACTGGCCAGCACCTCCTTCAAGGCACCGCCGTGAATCGTGGGCACCTCCGTGTGCAGCAATCCGGCGCGGTCGAGTTCACCCAGTATGCCGACAATGCCGCCTGCTCTGTGCACGTCCTCTAGATGAAAGTCGGGTGTAGACGGCGCCACCTTACACAAGGTCGGCACCCGTCTCGACAGTCTGTCGATATCCTGCATGGAGAAGTCCACCTGCCCCTCCCGCGCGATGGCAAGCAGGTGCAGAACGGTATTGGTCGATCCGCCCATGGCGATGTCCAGACTCATGGCGTTTTCAAATGCTTCAAAGGTGGCAATGCTCCGCGGCAGCACTGAAGAATCCTCTTCTTCGTAGTACCGCTTGGTTGCTTCGACGATGATCTTGCCCGCTTGCAGGAACAGTCCTTCCCTGTCGCTGTGGGTGGCCAATAGGGTTCCGTTACCGGGCAGTGCAAGCCCCAACGCCTCTGTCAGACAGTTCATGGAATTTGCCGTAAACATGCCGGAACAGGATCCACAGGTTGGACAGGCAGAGCGCTCATACTCCTCCACTTGGCTGTCGCTGAAACTCTCATCTGCAGCCACGACCATGGCATCGATCAGATTGGTCTTGTGATTCGCAAGCTTCGTTTGGCCCGCTTCCATCGGTCCGCCCGAGACGAAGATGGTGGGAATGTTGAGGCGCAATGCTGCCATCAGCATGCCGGGTGTAATCTTGTCACAGTTGCTGATACACACCAGCGCATCGGCGCAGTGCGCATTGACCATATACTCTACCGAGTCGGCGATGATTTCCCGCGACGGCAGGCTGTACAACATGCCGTCGTGCCCCATTGCGATTCCGTCATCGATGGCAATCGTATTGAACTCCTTTGCCACGGCGCCACTCTTGGCAATCTCCCCTGCAACCAGTTGGCCGAGATCCTTCAAGTGCACGTGACCGGGTACGAACTGGGTAAACGAATTTGCAACGGCAATAATTGGTTTCGAAAAGTCAGCATCGGTCATGCCGGTCGCACGCCACAGTGCGCGTGCACCGGCCATATTTCGACCGTGAGTTGTGGTTCTTGAACGATAGACAGGCATGCTCGCTATCTCCTTTAGTATTCTTCATGGAGTTCCCAAAGGAACTGGACTGATGCTTCCCGTGCCTTACAAACGTTTGTTGAAAACGCTTGAGTTACGTTGAAAGTTGTAGAGTAGCTTGCGTTCAGCGGGCAGATCCGTCAGATCGCCAGCGACGAAGCCGCGCTCCTTGAACCAGTGTGCGCTTTGCGTAGTCAGCACGAACAATTCGGTCAAGCCGCGCGCCACGGCATCTCTTTCGACCGACCGAAGCAAAAGATCGCCTCGATCGCTATCTCTATAGTCTGGATGAGTCGCAAGGCAAGCAAGTTCACCCTTGCCTTCGTAGGGATAAAGGGATGCGCAAGCCACGATCATGCCGTCCCTGATGATCACAGTAAACTTGTCCACCTCTGCTTCGAGCAATTCCCGCGATCTGCGCACCAATATCCCCTTCTCTTCCAGCGGACGAATCAGTTCTATAATGCCGCCTACATCCTCAAAGGTGGCAGACCTGATCTGTTCATAACTCTCCATGCAAATCTGTGTTCCCGAGCCATCTCGAGTAAACATCTCTTCCAACATGGCACCATCTTCTATGTAGCTGATCAGGTGACACCGGTTCACGCCCGCCTGACAGGCCTTGTTGGCTAGCTGCAACTGTCTGATCGTATCTGCTTGCAGATCCTTCGGCGTGCGTTGTTCTTCAATCAGACTGTGTAAATCAGGTGGCTGCAGTTCGCTGATCACCTGACCACTGTCGTCCAGTACACCTGGGTGCTTACCGAATAAGATCAGTTTATCCGCAGTGAGGGCGACAGCGATCTCGGTGGTGAGACTCATGGCACTGAGATTGAAGATCTCGCCAGTCAGTGAATATCCGATAGGAGACAGAAGAACGATCGCACCATCTTCCAGTTGTTTGCGGATCGTGGCTGTGTCGACACTTCGCATCTCACCGGTGTGCAGATAATCGACACCATCGTGAATGCCGAGGGGCTTGGCTCTGATCAAGTTCCCGCTGACTACCTTAATCTCCGCACCGTACATGGGTGAATTGACCAGTCCCATGGACAGTCGCGCTTCGATCTGCAGACGTAGCCTGCCTACGGCGTCTTCCACGCAGATCTGCGTTTCGTCATCGGTGATACGAATGTCTTTGTGGTATTGGCAGTCGATACTGTGCTTGGACAGATAACTGTCGATTTGAGGGGTCGCGCCGTGCACCAGAACCAGGCGGACACCCAGAGAGTTGAGCAGTGCAATATCACTGACGATGTTTTCAAAGTTGTGGTGCGCAAAGACCTCTCCTCCGAGGTAGAGGACGAAGGTCTTCTGCCGATGGGCATTGATATAGGGAGACGAGTCCCGAAACCACTCGACGTAAGGTTTGGTCTTTAGGTCCAAGTTATCTGCAACAGTATCTGTGAATTGAGGCGCTGAATTATACCAGTTGTAGGAAGCCCAAGTTATCTGCAACTGTATCTGTGAATCAGAGGGGGATTACAGGAATTGTGGGAGGTCCA
>CEPX01111017.1_pt1 | contig 24121 bp, 37 predicted proteins | sample 361361 | NCBI WGS metagenome assembly CEPX01 (sample SAMEA2619974, study PRJEB7988) | marine metagenome | biome: marine biome (ENVO:00000447); feature: mesopelagic zone (ENVO:00000213) & marine oxygen minimum zone (ENVO:01000065); material: "saline water (ENVO:00002010), including plankton...
TAACTAAAACAACTACAACCTCTTTTTTCATATCTCTCACAAAGACAAAGTTATTTAAATAAGTTTCTAAAAGACAAGTTTTAAAAATGAAAATTCTAAAGTCCTATTAGGCTCCCTTGGTCCAGCCCGGTCAACGATTCCGCCTTCTCAAGGCGGCGACCTGAGTTCAAATCTCAGAGGGAGCGTATTTTTAAAAGGAAGTTGATAAGGAACGTACATTTGTTTTATAAAGTAAAATTACTATAAATATTTTATGCCAGTGTTGGGTAATCCGGTCGCCCAGGAGTCTCGAAAACTCCCGTCTTCGGACATGTAGGTTCAAATCCTGCCGCTGGCGTTTTACAAAGATATTTAAATAAGAATTTAATTTCAACCTATATATGACATTATATATTATCGGCTTAGGTTTATCAGATGAAAAGGATATTTCTCTAAAAGCCTTGGAAACTATAAAAAAATGTAAAGAAATCTACCTAGAAAATTATACTTCTTTATTACAAGTTCCTTATAAAAAATTAGAAAATCTTTACAAGAAAAAAATCATCCTAGCCAATAGAAAATTAATAGAAAACGAATTTACAGATGTAATAAAAAAAGCTAAAAGAATTAACATTGCATTATTAATTCCAGGAGATATTTTCTCAGCCACAACCCACATTTCTATCTTTCAAGAAGCTAAAAAACTTAAAATCAAGACCGAAATTATCCATAATGCTTCCATTTTAACAGCAGTTGGATTAACAGGTCTAGAATTATATAAATTCGGGCGTGTAGCAAGTATCCCCTTTGATAATATTAACATCACAACACCCATGGAAATTCTCCGCTCCAACCGAGAAAATAACTTACACACTTTATTCTTACTAGATCTAAACAATGAAAATCAAGATTACTTAAACATAAAAAAAGCTATTGAATATTTAATTGAAAATAATTTATCCAAAACCACAAGAGCCATTGCTTGTGCTCGATTGGGAAGCAAAAACCAAATCATCAAATCTGGAAGTTTAGAATCCTTAAAAAATAAAAATTATGGTTCTCCCCCTTATTGTTTAATCATCCCAGCTAAAAACCTACACTTTCTAGAAGAAGAAATGTTCCAATCCTGGAGTTAAAAATCCCTTAAATTTTCAAATTCCTCAAGATCATATTTTTCATCATACCTAAGACAAGATTGACAAGAATATAAAAATCTTTCTTTGTCCAAATAAAAGGGAGGTATCGGAACCGTAGGTTCTGATATAGAAAACTTTATATCAATTCAATATTTTCTTTTAAATATGATTCAAAAATTCAAAGATTTCTTCTTTAGTATCTTATCTATCTTTAATCAAAAAAAGCATATTAAATTAGGAATTTACGGCCCACCAAATGGAGGAAAAACTACTTTAGCAAATAGAATCTGCCAAGATTGGTTGGGAGAAGCCATGGGTGAAGCTTCTTCAATAGCTCACGAAACTAGAGAAATCCAACAAAAAGAAAAAGTTCAAGTAGAATCTAATGGAAAAAAATTATCTTTTAACTTAATTGACACCCCTGGTATTGCTACCAAAATTGATTATGAAGATTTCATAAAAAAAGGTATGAAAAAAAAGGAAGCCCAAGGTCGTGCTAAAGAAGCTACAAAGGGAGTTATTGAAGCTATTAAATGGTTAGACAACATGGACGCAGTTCTAGTTGTTTTAGATTCCACTAAAAATCCTTACGATCAAGTTAACATTACTATAATAGGTAATTTAGCTGCTCGAGACATCCCAGTTTTAATCTTGGGTAACAAGACAGATTTAAAAAGATCCAATCTTAAGAAAATAGAAGCTGCTTTCCCTCAATATCCTGTTTTGGGAGTTTCAGCTGAATACGGAGATAATATTGAAGACTTTTACAAAGAGATCTTCAAATTAGTCAAATAAAATGCCATTAATCATGCAATATGTTCCTTATGAAGAATTGTCCTATTTGGACTCTGATAAAAGAATTCAAAAATTATTAAAGATTGTCAAACAAAACAAAGTGGTCTTAATGGAAGGCACTTTGTCCTCTCAAGAAGAAGCTGATCTAATTGAAGCTACTATGGAAATAGTAGATTCTAAATTTAAAGGTGTGGAAATTTCAGCTTTTAACCCTATGGAAAAAGTTACTAAAAAAACTCCGCAAGATCAACTAAAAAAAATATTTATAAACTTAATTTGGGGTAGGCGTCGAGGTTTAACTGTCATAGGTCCTGCCAACATTATCAAAGATATTCGTAGAGATCCCAAGAGTATCCAGTTATTCTTATCCAATAGGAGAAAGTAAATTGTCACCTCACCAATGTATTAAGTGTAATAAAGTATTTCCAGATGGTTCCAAAGATCTTCTAACAGGTTGTACTAGTTGTGGAAGTAAATTTTTCTTTTACATCAAAAAAGAACATATGCCTGAGGCTGAAGAAAAATTAGAAAAATTATCTGACAAAGACCGAGAAAAAATAGAACAAGATGTTTTCGACATTATGGGGTTAGAAGATGGAGATAAACCCGTAGTTTTAGATTTTGAATCCATTCGAGCTTTAAAACCTGGAAAATTTGAAATAGACATTAGACATTTATTCAAACGCGAACCTTTAGTCTATAAAATGGGAGACGGTAAATACATCATAGATTTACCCTCCACATTTCAACTAAGAAAAAAGAAATAATCACCACTATATGAAAATCACACATAGTTACTATTTTTTCGATATTACATCCTTAATATTAGAGTATAATAATGTTTAAATATATCCCACATAACCCTTAGATAAATGAAAAGACTACTATTCGCACTAACAATAATATTAGCTCTCAATGTGGCCTTAGCCGCAAATGTGGATTTAGATCAATTGGACATAGCTAAGTTTAGTTTAACAACAGATGAAGAAAAAACCATTAACTTTGAAGAAACTGAATATATTATAACTACAGATTCAATTACTCCTTCTGAAATTAAATTATTTTTTAGCCCTAATAATTTAGTTATCACCGCTAAAAAAGAAAAACCTATTGAAATAGACTTAAACAATGATCGAGAGGTAGATTTCTCTCTTACTTATTTAACAAATTTAGATGCCGTTACCACTATAGAACTTAAAAAAACTGATCTTCCTGAAGATGAAATGGATGATGAATCCTCTCCAATTTCTGATTTAAACCCTAAAGATCAAGTTAATGACATTTTAGCTTCAATTAAAGCCAATCTAAAATTCTTAGTTTATGCAGTTATTGTTTTAATAGTTTTAATCATAATCGTTAAATCTTATAAAAAAAGAGCTAACCCTGAACGACTTTACTCCAAAGCTGAAGCTTTACATAAAGAAGCTCAAGAATTTCATAAAGATGGAGATGAAGAAACAGCCCAAGAATTATATGACAAGGCTGAAGAGTTAAGGGAAAAAGCTCGAGATATGGAAAATAGTGAGGTATAAAATGGCAGAAGAAGAAAATAATTTATGGTGGAGAAAATTAGGATTTTACACAAATCCTTGTACAATAAAACCTGCAGCTTTTGATACAAAGATATTTGGTCAAAATGCTCTCTTAGAAGATTTAAATTATAAAATCCCAGCTGGAACCATGTCTTTCATAGAAGGGGAATTAGGAACTGGTAAAACTTCTATTATGAAAAATTTAATTTCAAAATTTAAAGGTAAAGGTAAAGTCATTTACTTCTCTTGTAATCGAATTGATACAGACTTAAACATGGAAGAGCTTCTTAAGGGAAAATATGGCTTCTGGGGACGTTTATTTGGTTTAGTGCCTTCCGATATGATAGTCTTATTAGACGAAGCACAACAATTAACATCCGTTAATACTGAAAGAATAAAATACTTTTTTGATCAAGGCAACATTAAATCCGCAGTTTTTACAGGTACAGATTATGAAAAAGCAGACTTGCATGAAAGTATTAAACAACGCATAGGCGAGGATGGTTTATTCAAAATAAATGAATTATCTGAAGATGAAGTTGTTACTTTAATTAGAAATAGAATTGGAAACAATAAAATAGTCTCAGACGAAATAATTCAAAAGCTTTGGAAGGAAACTAAAAATCCTAGAAGGATGTTACAAAAGCTAGACAAAGTTTTTAGATATGCAGTAGAAAACATGGAATCTGAAGTTAAAGAGTCTCAATTAAAAGCTATTTTTGAAAATAAAACACCTAAGAAAAAGGAAGGTGAAGAAAACGTAGTTCCTTCTGAAGAAGAAACTCCAGAAGAAAAGGAAGGTGAAGAAAACGTAGTTCCTTCTGAAGAACCTAAGGACAAAGAAGAAAAACCAGTAGAAGAAAAGAAAAAACCTAAAAAGAAACCTAAGAAAAAAGCACCCAAGAAAAAAGAAAAAAAAGCTGACAAAGCTAAAGACCCTAAAGACGATTATTATTAATCCTTTTGATGAAACCTTTCTTAAAAGTTTCTTACGTAACTTTTTTATATAATTCAACTAATTTAAAATAAGATGAAGAAAAATCTAGTTATGCTTTCTGTAGTAATCTTAATAATTGCGATTATTCTTTTAATAACTTACCTCAAACCAGACAATGATACCCCTACAGAAGCCATAGATTGTATCGCTTCACAATCCGAACTTTATGTCTTAAAAACCTGCGGTCATTGCGCAACCCAAAAATTAATCTTGAAAGAGCATTTAGATAAATTTAATGTAATTGAATGCTCAGAAAATAGGGATTTATGTAAAGAAAAAGATATTACCGGAGTTCCAACCTGGATTATTAATGGAGAAAAATATTCCGGTAAGAAATCTCTTAAAGAATTAAAAACTCTCACTGAATGTTAAAATGGCAGATATAAATTTGATGTATATAGTTAGTCTTGCTTTAGTAGATGCTATTAATCCTTGTGCCCTGGCTATTATTGCTATGGTCTTGGTTAAGATGCTTCTTGATAACCCTACCAAGAAAAAAAGAGTTCTTCTAGGTGGTCTAGCCTTTTCTCTAGCAGTTTTTATCTTGTATTTCTTATATGGAATAATAATGATATTATTCTTTTCCAAAACCATTCCTGAAACAGGTATGTATGCACATTATATTTTCAAAATATTTGGAATATTAGCTATAATTTTAGGTTTGCTTAATCTAAAAGACTTCCTTAATTATCGTCAAGGCACCTTCATGACAGAAATGCCCCTCAAATTTAGACCCAAAGTTAAACAATTAATATCTAAAATGTCTTCTCCCAAGGGTGCTTTCATTATGGGGATTTTAGTTACTTTATTTCTTCTCCCTTGTACCATAGGACCTTATCTTATAGCTTCTGGAAAACTCTCTACTTTGGCTTTAGTTAAAACCTTTCATTGGCTATTACTCTACAATTTGATTTTCATCTCACCCATGATTGCAATCACTTTGATCATTTATTTAGGTGTAACAACTGTAGATAGAGTAACTGGCTGGAGAGAGTCTAACATCAGAATACTTCACTTAATATCTGCAATTATCTTAATTGCCTTAGGAATCTTAATGTTTACTGGTTTGATTTAAAAAACTTCTTAATATGTTCTTCGGGTAATTTAGTCACTTTAGCTTTAAAATCCTTAGGAAAACATCTAAAATAATTACTTAAACTATATCTCTCATCCAAATAAATAATAACACCTTTATCTTCCTCACTTCTAATACACCTTCCCGCACTTTGAATCACTCTTATCATAGCTGGAAACATATATGCATAATCCCATCCTCTGCTAAATCTATAATCATAATAGTCTATCAAACTTCTAGTCTCTACATCGGGTTTACTGAGTGGGAGACCTACAATAATAACCCCTTTTAATTCTTCTCCAGGTAAATCAATACCTTCAGAGAAACTTCCTCCTGAAACTGCAAACAACACACTTCCCACTTTTTGATAATCTCTAAATTTATTCAAAAGCACTTCTTTCTCTTCTTTACCCATCCCTTGTCTTTCCATTAACACAGTTTTCTTTCCTTTACTTACAAAGAAATCATACACACTACTCATAATTCTATAACTAGGAAAATAAACTATAACATTACCCTCAATCAAATCACTAAAACTCGCAGCTTTATCCCCAATTAATTTATACATCTCTAAACTTCTTTTAGTATATTTTGTAGTTGTATCTGGAATAATTAAATTCAATCTATTTTCTTTTGGAAAGGGATTCTCATATTCTTTTAACTCAACTTCTTCTCTTTTAAACCCTAATAAGTCTCTATACATTTCTAAAGGAGTTAAAGTTCCAGACATTAAAACTAATAAGGATTTATCAATAATTTCTTCCATATTCAAACTTGGATCTAAGCATTTATAATTTAATCTTATAATTTCTTTATCATTAAATCTAGTTTTTTCTAAATATCTTACAAAACCTTCATCCTCACCATCCCATTTTAATAAAAATTCAGCCACTAGCTCAATATAACTCCTTTTCTTAACTGCTTTTACATTTTCAGCTTCTTTTTCCAAAATAAAAACCATTTCCTCCACATTCTCAAACTCAAAATCCTCCTTTCTAACCATTTTCTCTTCATCTAAATTTTCTTTTAACACATTAAACATATTTTCAACTTCATTTAAAATTTCTAGAACCCTTTCATCCTGACTTTCTTTCCTTGCCCTTTCTAAAACTAAAGTACTTAATCTTGTACTCATCATATCTCTTAATCTAGAAGGCAAATTATGAGCTTCATCTACAATTATAACTGCTTTTTCTAAAAATTTATTACTTTTCTTAAAAAGGGCTTCCCTTATTGAAGGATTAAACACATGATAATAATCCCCAATAATCACATTTGCTTTTTTAGTTTTCAATAAAGCTAATTCATACGGACACAATTTAGTTTCCTTAGCTTTTTTTAAAAATTCCTCCACACTTTCAATCTCATGCCCCTCTTCTTCTACAAATTTCCTAGCCTCTGCACTATACCCAATTTTAGTAAACATATTTTCATAAAACTCACATTCTTCATTTTCTACTAAATGCTTACAATATTCGTAAAATTGTCCCGTAGGCAATATTTCCGCTCCAGGTTGACTACACATATGCTTCTTCCCTATAAAATCTACCACTTTCAATCTAGTTTCATGCTTCTTTTGTATCTCTTTCAACGTATCTACAGCTATTTTATGCTGTGTATGCCTAGAAGTTAAGAAAAATAAGGTCTTATTATTGTCTATTATAAAGGGCAATATAGAGCTTAATATAGCTGCTGTTTTACCAATTCCAGTGGGTGCATGCGCTAATAAATGTTTTTTATTCTTAATACTCTCAATTATGTCATTAATAAAGTCTTTTTGCCCTTCTCTAGTTTCATCATGTGGAAATAGAATATTCATTTATAAACTAAGAATACATAGTTATATAACCTTTATTCCTTAATATTTAACCACTTTAGAGTAAATACAAACAGAAACCTTTATAAATCATTGATTTCCTCATAGTAGTATTAAAAATGGTAGAAATTATATTATCCCCAAAAGATAGAGAAATTGAAATTGCAGTTACAAAAGATAGTACTTTACTTGAAAGAAATACCTGCAAACTTCAAACTGCTGAAACTAAACTTAGACAGTTATCTAGAGAACATGAAAATGTTAATTATATCTACAAAAAACTACCCAAAAGGCTTTTAAAACTAATAGAAAACTTACAAGGAGAATAAAAATGACAGAAGAAAATAATATGAATAAAGACGAACAAATCGGATTTCATAAAGGTTCAATAGCTACTTTAGCTAAAGAAAGAGAAGAGTTAGTAAAAATAGTTCAAGTTGTAGAACAAATTATGCAAGCCCATAATGAATCTTTAAAAAAACTCGGAGTAGATTTAGAAGCACAAGCTAAAGAACTTCAAGAAAAAATGAAAGAAGAAGAGAAATCTAAATTAGACGAACGTGTTGCATAAAATGCATTTAACAAGACCTTTAGACAGAAATTCTACAGATAGAGAAAGGACAGATGCTTTAGCTACTTTCGGTAGTTATATAGAAGCTCCTAAAGGGGGTTTCGGTAATTTGGGTTATGCTACCGCAATAGTGGCCGGAATATTTATTGTAGATTATACCTTAACAAGTATTGATAATTGGACTATCCAAGAATACGAAAAATTACAACAAAAAAAAGAACAAATAAGACCTGAAAGGCCCCAACAAAATACCCCTTCTCAATCTATTAAAGATCGAGAATCTCACCTAGCATAATACTTTTAAACTCTTTTTACTTCTTCATTTTATGTTAACCTCTCTTAAAAATAAAGATAAAAAATTATTATTAAAAAACTTAAAAGAACAATTCAATTTTAATTCTAAATTACCTTATTCCTTTTTCATAAATTCCAATAAAAAAATCTTTATCCTAAATCCTAACATTAATATTGATTTTTCTAAAATAAGAGTTAACTCACTTGGACTTTATTTCACTAATATCCAAAACGAATTAAGATTAAGTATAGAAGGTTCTCAATTAATAGGCCCACATTCAAATAAAAACATTTTAGAATTAAGTGAAATTAAATTAAAATCCTGGATTCAAGGTAAAGATATCACCACAAAAGAAAATTTTAATGGTTTTGTTTTAATCAAACACGGTCAGGACTTTTACGGTTCTGGAAAATTTAAAGATGGAAAAATCTTAAATTATATTCCAAAAGAAAGAAGAATCAAAGATTAAGCTCTTTTAACATTATAAGTAGGATATGGAATTTTAATTTTATATTTTTTCAAATTCTCATACACTTTAACTCTTAACTTCTCTGCATTTACAAATCTTTTTTTATAATTAGTAATAGGGACTATTAACTTAAACTCCATTCCAAAATCCCCCATATTAGTAAAATACACTTTGGGACTTTTATCCATATTCAAAATACTTTCATCCACTACCTTAACACAATCCAATAAAACTTTTTTAATATCATCCACCTTAGATCCATATTCCACTCTAACCGGAATAGAAATTCTTGTTTCTGGACTTATTTTAGCATAATTTGTTAATTTTTTATTAGATAAATCTCCATTAGGTAAGACCACAACATGATTATCCACAGTTCTAATCTTAGTACTCCTTAATCCGATATCAATTACTTTCCCCTTAGTTTCCTTATCTACTTCTACAAAGTCTCCTACTTTAAAGCTTTTATCCACAATCAAACTAAAACCTCCAAATATATTAGCTAAAGAATCTTTTAAAGCAAATCCGATAGCTAAACTTACTATACCCACACTTGCCAATAAAGGACCTACTTGTATACCCCACAGATTTAAAATAAAAAACAACCCAACAATCACAAAAATCACACTCATGGCCTTATGCAACAAAGGAAACACAAGATCATCTAATTTAGTATCTGTTTTCTCCACAAATTGTTTTAACCAATTACACACAATAAAATCAATTATCTTAATCCCAAAATAAGCAAAGAATATCACAACAAAACTCAACACAGTTTTATTTACATAATCCCCTACATCAGAAGGAAACTCAATCACTTTACTCCCAAAATACACCCCTAAAAATAACAAACCAAAAAATACTGGTTTTCTAATGCCCCTAATTAATTTATCATCAAGATTATTCTCGGTTTTCTCTGTTAATTTTAACAAATATTTTTCATAAACAAAAATAAACATTCTTGCAATCACTAAAAAACCCAAAAACACTAAAAATCCTAAGATGTGACTTCCAAACCCAGATCCATCCAATATATCTTTTACTTTGTTTCCGTATGGGATCAAACCTACAATATTAGTTAAATTCATGCTCTAATAGCCCAAAATAAGGTTTTTAAATCTTGCCAAATACTCCCACAAACTATATAAATTCTATCCAAACCTAAAATTCCAATGAATGAAGTCACAATAGCCGCATTTAATCAATTTGCAGAACAATACGCAGACTTTACTTTCCCTAACATTTTACAATACGAACTGAACAGATTCATTTCTTTAATACCAAAAAAAGCTAAAATTCTAGACTTAGCATGCGGATCCGGAAGAGATGTACATTATTTCATGGATTATGGTTATGAAGTTATAGGAATCGATGCTTCTGAAAACATAATTAAAGAAGCTAAAGAAAGAGTTCCAGAAGGTGACTTTAAAGTCATGCACTTAGAATCCTTAGATTTCCCTAAAGAATTTTTTGATGCTATTTGGGCTTTAGACGCTATCTCTTTCTTAAAAAAAACCGGATTACCCAAAGTTCTGGCTACCCTCCATACCCTCCTCAAACCCAAAGGCATTATTTTTATCTCAGTTAGACAAGGCGAAGAGGAAAAAGAAATAGAATATGAAAAACTTGGAAAAAGTAAAATTAAAATCTCTTTTTTTACTCAAAAAGAACTGGAAAGATCTCTCGTAAATGCCGGATTTGAAATCCATAATAGCTTTATCCAAAAGGGTGAAGACTTCACTTGGATTAATGCTTATGCTAAAAAGAAATAAAATTTTGATTTCTGGAAAAGTCACCGGAATTTTTTTCAGAAAATTTATTCATAACCACGCTCTAAGATTGAACCTTAAAGGTTATGTTAAAAATATCGGAGATAAAGTAGAAGCTGTTTTTGAGGGTTCCCAAGAAAATATACAAAAAATAATCCTTTTATGTAAATCCGGTCCTCCTGAAGCCAGGGTTGAAAATATAGAAATTAAAAAAGAAAAAGTTAAAAACTTAAAAGATTTTCAAATCCTCAGATGAAAGCCAAAGAATTTCTCACAACTAAATTAATAATTTACGCAATTCTAATCTTTTTATTACTAATCTTTTGGTCCGGTCTTTCCATCTTAATTAGGGTAATTGCTATTGGTTACTTAATCTACGCTCTAATCTGTTTAATCTCTAACGGATTTGCCTGCATCAACTGTTGGATCAAAACCATCATAGCCATTTTAATCGTACTTTTAGCTTTCATAGTAACTTCCAAATTATTCTTAGTCTTAATCATCCTTCTCTTAATCGTAGATTTAATTTATGATTACATGGAGAACTCTAAAAAATGAATCCCGTTTGGCTTTATACTATCTTAAGTGTAATTCTAGTTAGTTTAATCTCTTTAATTGGTATTTTAACCTTATCTATAAAAGAAAAAAAACTAGATAAAATCCTAATTTATTTAGTCAGTTTCTCAGCAGGTGCTTTATTGGGAGATGTTTTTATCCATTTACTTCCGGAAACTATTGAATCTGGTTTTACTTTAAAAAGTTCTATTTACATTTTAATTGGAATCTTATTTTCCTTTGTCATAGAAAAAATTATTCATTGGAGACATTGCCATCATCCCCCTTCCCATAATCATCCCCACCCATTTGCTTTGATGAACTTGGTCGGAGACATTTTCCATAATTTATTAGATGGAATCATTATAGCTATTTCTTACTTGGCCTCTATTCCAATTGGTATTGCTACTACCCTAGCAGTTGTTTTCCATGAAGTCCCTCAGGAAATAGGCGACTTTGGAGTTTTATTGCATGGTGGTTTTAAAAAATCTAAAGCTTTATTTTTAAATTTCCTAACTGCCCTATCTGCCATTTTAGGAGCTGCCCTAGCTTTAATCTTATCCTCTTCCATCCAAAACTTAACTTCTTATTTAATACCCCTTACAATTGGAAATTTTATTTACATAGCTTCCTCAGATTTAATTCCAGAACTTCATAAATGTGAATTTAATACTAAACAATCTCTACTCCAATTATTAATGATAGTTTTAGGAATCTTAATTATGTTCTTTTTAAGTTAACTATTCCTTCCAGAAATAATAAATCAATATCGCAGCTCCAATCACATTAGCCATATCAGCTAAATTAAACACATTTCTTAAAAAATCTAATCTAATATAATCTATCACACCGCCATATACTACCCTATCAATTAAATTACTCACAGTCCCCCCTAATAAGAAACCCATTCCTATTTCTAATTTTTTATTTTCTCTAGAATATAAAATAACCCCTATGACAATTAAACTAAAAATAATCAAAAACCAATTCCAACCTTGAAACAGTCCAAAAGCAGCCCCGGTATTTAATTTAAATTTAAAAATCCCAAATTCATTTTGCATAAAATAAAATTTAAAAATCCTATCCAAAATAATTATTAAAAGAGAAATAAGATATAATTTCTTTACCATTTCGCTGTTCTTTTCTCTTCTTCAGCTAGATATCTTTCCATATTTATTAATCTTTGATTTAAAGCATCAATTTTGGAATTAATCACATCCAATCTTGCCATGATTACTTCATTAATATTCCCTGCTTGCTGTTGTTGAGGTTGAGGCTGTTCAAATCCTGCTGGTTGTAATCTTGGTTGTTCCTCTGGCTGTCGACTCCAAGGTGGTACTTCTGTATTTGGAAGTTCTTCTCCCGGCCCTCTTGTTGGAAATTCCTCCTCAGGCATCTCTCTAGGAGGTAATCCTCCTCCACCTTCTTCCATTTCCTCTTTATCTCTTCTTTTCCAAAACATTAATTTGCTTAAAATTCCCATATTTACCTAAAAATAATTCTACTATAAAAAAGTTTTTATATACTGGAAGAATAAAGGATCTAAAAGGGTGATATATTATTCCAGAACAATTGAAAAAATACGGTGAATCTACAGTAAAACGAGCTTTAATTATCTATTATAATAAAAAATATAAAAATTTTCCTGAAAAAGAAAGAGATAAAAAAATAGCCTCTACTTTAAAAAAAACCATCCCCACTTCTGCAAGTGGAATAGCCGCTGGTTTAACCAAAATGGGTTATATTCATGGTGGAGACTTACCTTCTGACTTAAAAGGATTAGAAAAAACTATTGATGATGGTTCTGGCTTCACTTTAATTTATGACTCCTTTGCCGAAGGCTTAGAGCCAGTTTACTTTTGGATCTTAGATTTCATGCGGGATAATTATTGGGGCACTGGCTTAGAGGTTTCTAAAACTTTAGATGAATTCCAAGGCTCAGTTGGTTCTGGTTTATTCGGAGATTTAGGCACACGGGCTTCTATAATGCAGGATAGAGCTATGAAACTCATGACCACTTTAAATCAAGTAGTCCGTTCTGTTATTAACATCTTATACGATTTAAAAGAATTTGATCAAAGAATGGAACATTATAAACAATTAAAATCCGAGAATAAAATAGAACAACAAGATGCTAATCTAGCCCTAAAACAAATTTGGATGGATAGAGTAGATGTCCAAAGAGGTAGAGGGAGTATAAATATGCTCGCTCAACAACTCCAATTTGTTACTATCCGGGATGCTTTCATGGCCGCAGATTCAGAAAAAGATGTTGAAAAAATGGATTTAAATGACAGAGTTAAACGTATTTTAGGTCCTAGAGTCCAGGAATTTGAAGCTTGGAAAAAACTTTCCGGAGCTGAGTTAGAACGTCGTTATAATATTGAAAAATCTTATCTAAAATCCCAAATCGATTCCTTAAAATTATATTCTCAATGGGCTAAACCTTACTTAAAAACAGCCCAACAATTATCTGCTTCAGATTATCGCACCCCAGATCTAGTTTCTATCTTTAATAATTTACAACTCCAAGTCAGTCTATTTGGAAAAAAATCTGTAAGCCCAGGAGATATTTATGATACTACTATTTTCAATAAAAATAAATTCAAAGATATAGAATTAGATAAAAAGATGTATTCTTGCGTGGAAGTTAGCATGGATTACAGAACAATCCCCCATACCATGCAACGAACCGAACAAGGCACCCATTACACCCAAGGAGGAAAAGTTAAAGCCGTATTCAGAGCTTTTGCTTTGGATGAAGATGAAGTTAAAGCTGTAGAAGATTTTGAAACTTATGAGGGTTTAACTTTAATAGAAGGCATGACTGAAGAATCTATCCAACAAATGCAGGAAGAAATTGATAAATATATGGAAGAAGAAGAAAAAGTAGAAGGCCTGCCTACAAAAGAAAAAGAAAAAGCCATAGAAGAAGCTCTTAAAAAAGCCAAATCACCTGAAGAAGCTAAAAAATTAAAAAAAGATCTAGATGAGGTCAGGAAAATCTTAAGAAAGGCTAATAGAAGACTTGATCCTTTTAATGAAGCCATGGAAGGTTTAAAGGATATAACTGAACCCCTTAAGGGTTTTTGGAAACCCAGTAAGGATAAAATAGCTGAAGCCACTCGCCAAGTTGCCAAATCCAAAGCCGCGGGCAGTGCTTATATAGTCTATTTAGTTTATAAAAAATCTCACGGTATGATGTCAGAATAATTATTTCTTCTTTTTAATCCCTTCAAAAGCCCTTAGAATTTCTAAAGGAATACCTAAAATAACAGTATTGGATTTGTCTGAACTTAAATCATTTAAAGTTTGTAATGTTCTTAAATGTAAAGCACCTGTGTTTCTAGCTAACTCTCGAGCCGCTTTACTATAATTCTTAGAAGCAATATTCTCACCTTCCGCTTTTAAAATCACAGCTTTTCTCTCTCTAGTTGCCTCTGCGATTTTAGCTATAGTCCTTTTCATATCATCCGGTATTTCAATATCTTTAATTTCAATTTTATCTACCTTAATACCCCAAGGATCTGTTTCTCTATCTACTATATCTTTTATCTTATTACTAATCTGTTCTCTTTGCTGTAAAGTCTCATCTAATTCAAACTCTCCTACAATATTCCTCATTGTAGTTTGAGCTAATTGAGAAATAGCATACACAAAATGCTCCACTTCTAAAATCGCTTTATCCGCATCTGTTACTTTATAATACAACACCGCATTAACCTTAATAGAAATATTATCCTTACTCACACACTCCTGACTGGCCACATCCACTGCCCTTATTCTTAAATCCACCCTTCTCCAACCTTCAATTATCGGGAACACCAACCTCCAACCCGGATTCATCAATCCCACATACTTACCGAATCTAAATTTAACCCCTTTTTCATATTGATTTACTTGCTTAATACTAATTAAAATAACAAAAATCACAAATACTAAAAAATAAAATCCTGGTGCAATTACCATATTTAAAACAAATAACTAAGATTTTATAAACTTATTTATTTGAAAATACAACATGGACAACATGGATAAGCTAGAGTTAATGTCTCCTATAAGCAATTGGGAAATGCTCCAAGCAGCTCTAGATAGCGGAACCGATGCAGTTTATTTCGGAGTCCAAAAACTAAACATGCGTGCCACAGCTAAAAACTTTACATTAAAAGATCTATCTAAAATAACTAAATTATGTAAAAAATCTAAAGTTAAAACTTACCTTACTGTTAATACCCTTGTTTACGAAGATGAATTAAAAGACCTAGATTCTATCTTAAAAGCTGCTAAAGGAGCTAAAATAGATATGATTATTTGTTGGGACTTGGCTGTTCTAAAAAAAGCCCACGAACTAGGATTAAAGATCTGTATCTCCACCCAAGCTTCTATCTCTAACTCAAAATCAGCAGAATTTTACAAGAAAATTGGAGCAGATAGAATAGTCCTTGCTAGAGAATGTAATCTAGACCAAATAAAAGACATTAAAAAAAATGTTGATATAGAAATTGAAATTTTTATCCACGGAGCCATGTGTATTTCTGTTTCTGGCAGATGTTTTTTATCCCATCATTTATTTAACAGATCTGCTAATCGAGGGGATTGTTTACAACCTTGTAGACGAGAATATTTAATAAAAGACAGAGAAGAAGATGGAAATGAATTAATTTTAGGTAAAGATTATGTTATGTCTCCTAAAGATTTATGTACAATTGAAATTATAGATCAATTAATAGATGCCGGTATTGATTCTTTAAAAATTGAAGGTCGAAAACGTTCTCCAGAATATGTAGCCGCAGTTACTCAAGCTTACCGAACCGCTATTGACTTACATTTTGAATCTAAATTAACTCCTCAAATAAAATCTAAATTAAAACAAGACTTAGAAACTGTCTTTAATCGTGGATTTTCCACTGGATTTTACTTAGGCTTACCTACTCAAAAAGATTATGTAGAAAAACGTGATTCTTCCGCAACCCAAAAAAAAGAATATATAGGCACTCTTACAAATTATTTTAAAAAGATAAATGTCGCTTCTTTAAAAATCCATTCTGGTAGTTTAAAATTAGAAGACGAAATCTTAATCCAAGGTCCTAAAACTGGTTCTTTAAAAGTTAAAATCTCTAACTTAAGATATAAAGATAAAGAAATTAAAGAAGCCCTTAAAGAACAAGAAATTAGTTTTTTCCTTTCTAAAGAAGCTAGAAAAAACGATAAAGTCTATTTAATAAAACAAAATACCCCAAAGGATTGAAAATCCCTTGAGATAAATACTTCTTCCTTGTTTATTCCTTATAATGCTTATAATCTCTCGACATTTCCAGGCGAGTGTTATTAACACAAGGAATCGTTAAATCTTCCTGATCATATTCATCTGTATAAGTTGCCTTATCCAAACTATCCTCAGAAAAATTAAGATGCCATTCCGTACGATCTGACTTTCCTAAATAAAAAGTCACTTTAGCAGGATCATTCGGAAAATTCCTATAGTCTCTAGGGGGACAAATCCAACCTTTTACTTTTGTAGGCCAAGCTTGTGCCAATTTTAAGTCCAGAGGAAGATCTCCTTGCGATATACTAAGATTATAATTCCCATTAGGTAGGGAAAAGCATCTATTTGATTCTTCATCTACCGCCCCCATAGAAACAGTTTCTTTAAGTGCTTCCAGAAATTCTGGTAGGTCCATTTTTTCATATTCTATTTCCATTTTAATTTTCTCCTCCTTTTTTATGTAGAAAGGTAACTACTTATACGTAGTATTAACAAAAAAAGAACCTTTAAATATTAGCTACTATACAAATATAGTAGTAAAATGGAAGAAATTCAAGAAATATTATCCAAAATAGGACTTACAAAACAAGAATCTACCGTCTATTTATCCCTTTTAGAACTCCAAGAAGCCCAAACTGGAGTTTTATGTAAATTCACCAAGATTGCCAGTTCTAACATATACCAAATTCTAGATTCTTTAATAAAAAAAGGCTTAGTTAGTTTCCGAATGCAAAACAACATTAAAGTCTTTATGTCCTCCCCTCCCGATTCTCTAAATGAATTATTCTTAGAAAAGCAAAAAAAACTAGATTTGGAACGAAAAGAAATCGCTAAACTAGTTTCCAACCTCAAAAGAAAAGAACTTGAAGAAGAACCTCAATCCAACTATAAATACTATGAAGGTTTAGTAGGTATAAAATCCATGTGGCATGAAATAAACTCTCGAATGAGTAAAGATACCCCTCTTAAAGCTTATACTGCAAAAAAAGAAAGTTACCAAAGAATGGTCGGTTTTTATTCTGAACATCATAAATTAAGAAAAAACAAACAAATAAAAGAAAAATTAATATTCCCTAATGAAGATATAAGCTTAGCCAAAAAAAGAAAAGACAAATTAACAGAAATAAAATTTATGGACTTAAAAAACGATGCTGAATGGGGGGTAATAGGAAATAAAATTTATATTCAATACATAACTGGAGATAAACCTCGAGGCTTTTTAATTAATGACAAAACTTTCGCTAAAACCTTCACCCAAGTCTTTGATCAATTATGGAAATCCGCCACATCTTAAAAAACACTTATAAATATCTATAACCTTAAATATGGTATGAAAAAGAGTAATATCCTTAAGCAATTAGAAAAAGAAAAAGACCCTTTAAAATACTTACAAAGTCTATTAAAAAAAATTAAAGATAAAGACTTACAAAAAGATATTGAAAAATTGATAGAAAAATTTTCTAAAAAAGAGGGGAAAAAGGATGTCAGGGTAAGGGGGGTGGGTTCCTCTCAATCTATAGAAGATTTAATCCAAGGACCTTCTCCCAAACCGGCTCCAGTTCAAACAGAAGTTTTAGAAGACTATCAAGTTCGCCCTTCCAGAAGAATCTTACCATCGGAAGGTATTGGAACCCCTGGTTCTGACGATAAACCTAAACCTGAGGAATCTTACGGTACCAATGTTAAAGGAGATTACCTAACCACTTCCAAAGAATTTAAAGGTTCTTTAGAAACAAAAGGTTTAGTATCCAGAACCGGTTTCACCCATAATGCAGAAACCCAAGAAGCTATTAGAAAAGAATCCGGAGAAAAGGAATATCGAAATCAAGAAGGCAATATTGAAGATTACTCTGTTAGAGACTTACATTTAGATCAAGACGCAGTAGGAAGATCTTCAGATCTAAGGGAAATGCATAAAAAGAAAAAAGATATAGAGATTTACCATGGTTGATCCAAAAGAAAGAGTAAACAGGTTCAAAGATGAATACGGTTCTAGTATGGACTCTAAATATTATTTTACAGCTGGAAAAGTAGGTGCAACTGCTTCTCCTCAAACCCCTAATCAAATAGGAGAATTAACTTCTAGATTAAATCAAGGCTTAAAAGCAGTTGAAATAGGAACCATGAATCAAAGATTAATGGACCAAATCCCAAAAGAACATTTTAAAGAAATAAGACGTTTAGGAAAACTAACCGGCTCTGAAGCTAGTATGCATGCCCCAATTCAAGACTTAGACTTAGCGGGCTTTACCCAACAAGGCCAAGATGAATTTGAAAGAAAAGAAAATATTGAAAAATTAAAATCTGTAATTGATAGAGCTCATTTAATGGATGATAAAGGTAATGTTCCAATCACAATTCACGCCGGTTCTATGCCTGCCCAAAAATGGAAAAAAGAAGGTTTATTTGAAGGCGGAGAAATTGAAGAAGGTCAAAAACAATTAGAAGACCAACGTTCTGAAATGGTTATAGTAAACCAAGATACTGGCCAAATGCAAATGGTCAAATACAAAGAAAAAGAATACATTGACGGTCGAAAAGTAGCCTGGACCCCTAAATATTCCATGGATAACATGAATATGACTTCTTGGGACGAAGAGCAATCAAGATTAATGCAATGGAAAAAAGAATTAAATGAAGTTCAAGATAGATTTAAACCTAAGGAAGGCCGCATGTTAGAATTAGAAGACTCTAATCAAAAAAAAATCTTAACAAAGAAAGAAAAAATTGAATTAAATGACTTAAGACATGAAGCTCGAAGTGTATCCGGTTATGAAAAACAAATCCATCAAAACGTCCGTTCTCTAACCGAAGATATGTATAATCGCTTTAAAAAACATAAACCCGAAGCTGATACCATCGAAAAAAAGGGAATGGAAAAAAAATTTAAAGAACAAATGGAATTAGCTGGAGAAGAACAAAAAGAAATAGATAAATTAAGAAAAAAGGTAGAAGCTTTAGATGACAAATATGACAAAGCTAGTGAATCCCAAAAATCCTCTATAGAAGAAGAATCTCAAGAACTCAGAGGAGAACTCTATAAACGTAGTCGTAATCAAACTGAATTAGTAGTTGAAAATTTTCAAAACATGCCTGCTCCAAATACTTGGGCTAGTGCAGATGAATTTGCCCAAGAAAAAGTTTCAGATTCTATTATGGAAGCCGCCTTACATGGTTTCAAAGAATATGGAGAAAAAGCCCCAATTATTTCAATAGAAAACGTCTACCCCGAATTCACTTTATCCAGAGCAGAATCTCTAAAAGATACAATAGAAGACTCTCGAGAAAAATTCGCTAAAGAGTTAGTAGACAAAGAAAAAATGTCCCCAAAAAAAGCTGATGAAGTAGCTGAAAAATTAATCGGTGTAACTTGGGACGTAGGTCATATTTACATGTTACGTAAACATGGCTATTCAGATGAGGACATTAAAAAAGAAGTGAAAAAAATAGCCAAACACGTTAAACATATCCACTTAACAGATAATTTTGGTTTTGAAGATTCCCACTTACCTCCGGGAGAGGGCAGTGCCAACATTAAAGAACAATTAAAGGCCATAGAAGACTCCATAGGTACAGAAGAATTTGAAAAAAGAAGAGCCATTGTTGAAGCAGGAGAATTTGTTGCTAACTTTAAAGAAGCTCCTCATTTATACGCCCTATCTGATTTAAACAGTCCTTTGTATGCTGAAGAAAATGGTCCTTATTGGAAAAATATGTGGGACCGTCAAGGTATTTACATGGGCGGTTTTGGAGAAATGCTGCCTCAAAAATACTTTGATTTATATGGTGCTCCCGGATTTGCCCAATTACCTGTTGCTTTAGGTGGTTCTTCTGGTGGAGCTCCAGATAGAGGCAGATTAGCTTCATCTCCTGGAGAAGAAACAGAAACTTAATATATTACTAAAAATTAATAATAAAAATGGTGTCTAGAAAAAAAACTTTAGAAACAGATTATGAAATTGCTTATGATTTCGCTGTAAAGGCCTATAAAAAATTTCAAGAAGTCATTAAATCTATTGCTTTATTCGGTTCAGTTTCTAAAGGTATTCCTTATAAAAAATCTGATATTGATATCGTTATAGTTGTAGATGATTGTACTGTTCTATGGGATGAAGAATTAATAGCTTGGTACCGAGAAGAATTAGCTAAAATTTTAACTCAAGAAAACTATAAAAAAGAAATTCACATTAACACAGTCACTTTATCCACTTTCTGGAAAGAAATTAAGGAAGGCGATCCAGTTGCTATTAACGTCTTACGTTACGGAGAACCTTTGGTAGACTACGGGGGTTTCTTTAACCCTCTAAAAGTTTTATTACGTAGAGGTAAAATAAGACCCACAGCTGAAGCTATTTATATAACTCTCCAAAGAGCCCCTATGCACTTATCCCGTTCTAAATATGCGATTTTAGGTGCTATTGAAGGTTTGTATTGGGCCATGGTTGACGCCGCACATGCTGCTATTATGACTGCAGGACATATCCCTCCTTCTCCTGAACACATTTATGATATGCTTAAAAAAACCCTTCCTAAATTATCTTCTAAATATAGAGAAAACTTTAGAGAGATGTACACTATCGCCCATAGTATAACTCATGGTAATGTCAAAGTCTTGCATGGCAAACAAATAGACATTTTAAGAAAAAAAGCTGAAAGTTTTGTTGAAGAGATGAAAAAACAAGTAAAACGTTTAGAATAAATCAAGCTGCAACCTCAGCTACACCAAAATAATCATTTACTTTTCGAAACGCGAATTCTTGCCCTTTCTCAACAGCATTGTCTTTATCTAAATAATCAGCCACAATCCTAACCTTTCCGTCTTCATGTTTTCTTCTACATTCCAGAGCATTACAGGTAGCAGTCCTAGAACCATTTTTCAAAACCTCTTCCTTCTTTCCTTCCAACTGCTCCATTTTTAGTTTGGTTAGTTTTTCATCCATTTTGCTTACCTCTTTAACATCGAGTATCAACAGATTTTGTATCCGGAGCTAACCCCACAATTCTATCCCCACCAAGCTCACAAATATATTTTTCCTTAGGTTTCCCTTCATGTAGATCTACTATTACTTCTTCCCAAGATAAGTAAGGGCAATCCATTCTTACACCCCTTCCTTCATCATCCACAGCCAAGGAACAATAAAATCTGCCATCGATATAAGGTTTCTGGTACTTTCTACCATTTTGAGATTCGCAATCCAAAGAGTGGTGATTTTGCTCCCACAGTCTCAAAGTATCTCTCATTTTAAAAAAGAAAAGGGATTACTCCCCTTTCTCCCTAGGTTTTTCCGCAGTATACAGAACAGATCCAATTAGAGGTTCTTCCACTAATTTTCTAATTTTCTCTTCATCTATTCTATATTCCTTTTTATCTCCACTTTCTTCTTCCACAATGTATTCCATAGCCTGATTTCTTACAGCTAAAGAATAAGCTCTTGCAGAAGCTTCTTTAACATCTGCACCTTTTACATGTGTAAAATTCACACCATAAAATTGAGACAATTCCGATGCTTTTATTTCATCTGCTTCTGATTGACTTAAATCTTTTTTCTTTCCTAATTGAGCAAATGCATAAGCTATATTAGATGCAGCTTCATAAGGGTTTGTTGCTTCTTCTAAATCCTCATTAAATTTATTTACAACTTCTTCAGTGATTTCATCTAAACTAGAATTATAAGCCCCTTCATTTCTAGCCACCCTTCCACTTAAGAAACCTTTCATCTTTTTAAATCTCGAAACATCATCAGAATTTTCTAATTCCATTGCAATATCTCTTAAATGGTCTTCACTTTCAGCTGCAAATTGAGTAAATGGTCCTAAAGAAGCTGATCTTTCATCTAAAGAAGCTCCCTCGTAATTATGTACAGTACCATACATCCCTGCAATCTTACTCATTTCTTCTATTAATTTTTCATCTAATGCCATTTTATTTGCCTCCGTTAACTCTGCTTAAGCGAGTTTTACATTCCGGACACTCTTTTGGTTTTTCAACTCTGGGTGCCCAATTATAATTACATTTTAAACATTTCATTTTCTTTCTCCAAAATTCCAACATTGTCCTAAAACATCAGAAGTTCCGCCGTAAGCACAACCATCTTCATCTACACAATTTCCTTTTTTTAAATATTCTCCTGTCTCAGGATCTGTATACACACATCTAGAGCAATGTTCTCTTTTAAATTCTTGAGGATCTATCTCTTCTAAAACTGATAAATCAGTACCTACACCAATTCCTCTCTCACTCAAACTTCTAATTTGAATCCTTGGGTCTAAAAATTCATTCATTTCTATTTTTACCTCATATTCTTACTCATAATCATAGAAAAAACACTTTATAAAGCTTTCTATTATGTAATTACTTTAGGATAGTTACAGAATTAACCAGTCCATTTACCCTTACTAACCCCTAAAATACCCTTACATCCAGGACACACACATAATTTCTTGCATTAATATCCTAATACCTTTCTTTTCCCTTTTAATATTCTCAAAATTCACTTTTATCTTACAATGTGGACATTTTGCCATATCTTCCCTAAATCTAAAAAATATATAAGTCTTGTGTTAAACGACAAAAACGACATATCCGTCATCTACCCATAAGGAACTTAAGAAGTAAAAAAATTATAAGGCAAAGGCATTTAAATGAAATATTGTCATGTATTTTCTAAAAGAGGGGTTCTAGGATATGTTTTAAGGGAGTTGATTTTCAATGGAAAATGGCATTAAATAAAACGATACTTAGCTGGAAAAGCAAAGTTCAATACAAAAAAGGCACCCCTTATATTTCTTTAATAAAACATCTTTCTTCAAACTTAAAAAAAGGAGATGAGATTGATTGTAAATTAGTTATGAAAAATGATAGGTTAAAGGTTGTTATTGGGTTGGATTGATAGTTACCCAAAATATTATAAAGCTTAATTAGAATTTTTTAATTATTATGAATCGAATTTTAGAAATCAATGATAGTGATATCAAACTTGAAGTAAAGGGAGATGCAAAATATCGTCCTAGAACCGCTGTTAGAGCCATATTAAGAAAAAAAGATGAAATCGCACTTCTTCATGTTAGCAAACATCATTATTACAAACTCCCTGGTGGGGGTGTTGATGAAGGAGAAACAATTGAAGATGGACTAAAGAGAGAAATTATGGAAGAAGTTGGATGTACTTTTAGTATTGTTAATGAAATTGGAGAAATTCTAGAACATCGAAGTCAAATAGAACAAGTCCAAACATCGCATTGCTATTTAGCAGATGTTGAAAAAGAAGAAAACCCTAATTTTACACAAAAAGAAATTAAGGATGGATTTGAATTGGTTTGGGTTACAATTGATGAAGCAATTAATTTGATAAGGAACAGTAAATCAGACAATTATGCTGGAAAATTTATTGTTGTAAGAGACCTTCAATTTTTAAAAGAAGCAAAGAAATTCTTTAAGTAAAATACAAAAGATATCTCATTTTCTTAATTTAGGGGGTGCAAATTCTCCCCCATACCCTCCCCCCAGAGGTTCAGGGTTACAAATATATAATATCTCAATTTTCAAATTAGTATGGTTACTAAAACTAAAGACATTCATATTAGATTCACAAGGAAGCAACTTGAGAGAATTAAGGATAATGCTGAATCTAAAGGTAAGTCTCTTAGCCAATATATTAGAAGTTTAGCCTTAGAAAATGATACAAACCTTATCTATAAGGTCTTAGAGATGAGGCATATGATAAAAGACCTTCATTCTAAATTAATAAAAAATGACTCCAAAATCTAGACAAATTTATGAAAATCTGCTTAAGAGGATAAGCAAGCTAATCAAAGAGACAGAAGAATTCTTTTTAGAACAATTAAAAACTAAAGAAAAAAACATCC
>CEPX01415163.1_pt1 | contig 24083 bp, 29 predicted proteins | sample 361361 | NCBI WGS metagenome assembly CEPX01 (sample SAMEA2619974, study PRJEB7988) | marine metagenome | biome: marine biome (ENVO:00000447); feature: mesopelagic zone (ENVO:00000213) & marine oxygen minimum zone (ENVO:01000065); material: "saline water (ENVO:00002010), including plankton...
TAAATCATTTTTCTGTACTAAAAAATGGGCATTGTGGGCGTGGGGCGGACTTGCGTTTATAATGATATTAATGTGGGCACAAGTATCACTTACTGTTATGATAAATGAATGGTACGGTGGGTTCTATGATCTTATGCAAAAGTCTGCTAACTATGTTAATAATCCACAAGTCGGGATAGATTTATTCTATCAAAAACTCATATCATTTGAGATAGCAGATAAATCATTTGTTATGCTTGCGATGCCATTTATGTTTCTTCAAACCTTTACTGATTTTTTTACAAGATGGTATGGTTTGAGATGGAGAGAAGCTTTAACATTTCATTATATGCCTCAATGGACAAATGTTGAGGAAGAAATTGAAGGTGCATCTCAAAGGATACAGGAAGATATAAAAAGATTTATATTGATACTTGAAAATCTAGGTGTTAATCTTATTCGTACTGTAATGACGTTGATAGCATTTATTCCATTGTTACATGGATTGAGCGAAAAAGTAGTTATTCCTTATTTCGGGTACTTTGAAAGTTCATTGGTTTGGATTGCATTTGGAATTTCGATTGGTGGATTAATTATTACATGGATTGTTGGTTCAAAACTTCCAGGCCTTGAATACAATAATCAGAAAGTTGAAGCTGCATTTCGTAAAGAATTAGTTTTTGCAGAGGATGATAAAAAGAACTATGCACAACCTGATACGATATTGGAATTATTTACTGGTATTAAATTTAACTATCAAAGATTGTTTTGGCATTATGGTTATACCGAAGGATGGATAAATTTATATAATCAATTCATGGTAGTAGTTCCATACCTATTAGTTGGTTCGGGATTATTTACGAAGTTAATCACGTTGGGAGTTGTAGTTCAAGTTTCCAATGCATTTGGGAAGGTTCACGAAGGCCTCGCTTTTTTCTTATTCCGCTGGGTTATGATAACTGAATTAAGGTCAATATATAAGCGTTTAAGTGAATTTGAGGACAATTTAGAGCGATTTAAGAGGGTTTAAATGACTAGCGAATACCCTAGTATGGCCAGATAGGATTAACCCTTAAACAGCGATCTAGAGGGTCTGTAAGTCGTTGTTTTTAAAGGGGTTTCTAACTCATTGATTTATAAAGAGTAACCTTTTCCTTGTATTATGACTATATTTTTGATATTCTTATACTAACAATTAGATTGGAGCAAATTATGGAACATATATTTAAGGCAGTATTAGGATTGATAACAGTCGTTTTTGTATTGACTTATTTCATAGCTGCTGCGTTTGCACCATTTGGTATTGTTTGGTTAGTAATAACACATTAAAGTGGAGTTAAAAAATGAAGAAGCTTTTTAAGGTTGGAAAGGAATATTTTGAAAAGAAATCCGATGCTAAGGTTTACAGGAACAAACTGGAAGGTTATACACCTGTTGCCGATAAAGAAGGTAGATATCCGAATCATAAATGGAAGTATGAAATTAAACGTGGCCCAGATCATCGAAAAGGAGAATCTAAATAATGTTCCCTATTCTTGGCTGGACAAATAACGATGGTCAACCGTTGGTTATCGGATTTGCTGGTAAGGCGAGAAGTGGTAAAGATACTGCTGGCAAATATTTAGTAGATACTTATCAGTTTGTACATTACTCTTTTGCAAAACCTTTAAAAGAAGGTGCAAAGGCGATGTTCAATCTTACTGATGAACAAATTGACAATAAAGAGAAAGTTGTTGAGCCATGGGGTAAATCACCTCGACAAATTTATCAACAATTAGGAACTGATGTTGCCAGAAGTATTGATCCTAATATATGGGTAAAAAATGCTGAGATGTATATTAATAGACAGCCAGGTTTTTCTTTTGTGATTACAGATGTTCGTTTTTCTAATGAAGCACTTTGGATTAGAAATCGTGGCGGTATTGTTGTTTATATTAATCGTGACCAAGAATTAATAAGAGATAGAAGTCATGCTAGTGAAAATGGTTTGTCGGGTGAGGATGTTGATGTTTATATAGAAAATAATGGAACTATTAATTCTCTTTATGAAAAAATAGAAGAAATGAGAGCACCTGTATAATAATATTTGAGAGGTATAGTAATGAAACATTTTGTGTTGATCGCATCCTTTTGGATGTGGAGCATATCAGTTGCGTTTGCGATTGAAAATTTTGAAGATCGTATGTTAAATCTTGGTGTAAACGAAGATTTAACAATATTAGAACGTGGTCTTATTAAAGATCAAGTTAAGAATTTTATTCCCCCCTTACTAGCTCCAGCGATTGGTGGACACGCATATGTTCTACCGCCTGGGCTATTCAATTTTTCTACAAATTTTAAATTTGTTAATGTTGATGAGGATGATTGGTATAAAGACGGCAAAGCAGACATTAATGGTATTCATAGAGAAAACCAAGTCCAACGCCGTTTTCTTACATCATCCCTAAAATATGGATTTGATTTTAATAGAAAATACTTCCACGGTTTTACTGCTGTTTTAAATCTTACATATGAAAGTTCTGTTAGTCGTGGGCCTGTTAGACTGCCTGATGTCGGTAATAATGCGAAGAGCGTTTATAATACTGGAACGTCTGAAGGTTTACAGGACATTAACATTATGATTAAAAAGAAGATTTGGGATCAAGGGAATAAACCTATTGGATGGGCAGTTGCTGCTGGTGTTTATTTACCTACTGGTGACAGTTCTATGAAAGTGGGCGATAACGGTGTTATCTCTGTTAAAGATGATGCTACTGGTACAGTATCGAAACCTACATTTAAAAGATTTACTGATACTGGTGAATTACCAGCAGGGCGACAATTAGGTTTTGGTAAAATGTCTTTTAAAGTTGCATCATTCTGGACTAGACAATTTCTGCCAGGCGATATGCCGAGTTTCCTAGAAGGTACTAAGTTTGATAGACTTGCTGTTCATTGGGGAGTTGCATATCGTTTTAATCAGAAACATGAAGGGGTTGATCCAGGCGATACTGCAACTATCTTTGCATCAACGGTTGTTCCGATACATAAAGATTATGTATCTTTGCAATTGTCAAGTATTAATAAATGGCAGGAGAACGATCATTATGATGGGGATTTTAAATTTCCCAATCAGAGTGCTGCAGCTCCAAGACCAGATTTTCGTGGGGGTTGGTTGAATTTAATTGGGCCTAGTTTGATTTATAATCCTGATCCTTTAGTTCGTTTTACTGCAACATATTTACAAAGAGTTCATGCACCAAAGTTAGGCCCAAGTCCTAGTTATGTTGTGAATCTTGGTGCTGCTGTAACATTTTAGGAGATTATATAATGATTAAATTTCTGATAACATTCTTTTTACTAATACCAAGTCTGGTAAGTGCTGAATATATTATGAACGCACCAGACGGTAGGCGATTGCATCTTAAAGAAGGAGTTTTTCAACCTGATTTAAGTTTGTATCGAAGTAAACTTCCAGAGGTTAAAATTCTGGATAGAACATTCAAACCCAAGTACCAACAATGGGCTGCTAATGAGGAATTTGAAATGTCTCAAACTGGTTTGAACAATATGGTTCGAGCCGCTTTTCCTCTTGCTCATAACTCTGCATTTATTTGGATGACAAACCAACAAATGTATTGGAACGCAAGAAATAATTTGGGGTTTGGTTTCGCTGCTTCTCATGCTGGAATTAACTTTGTTAATGGCCCTTACTTTACTATGAAAGCATTGGAACTTTCAAAGTATAATCGGTTGCACCGTGATAGAGGAGAACGTACTTTATCTAACAAAGATGTCTTGCTACAATGGTATTTGCCATTAGTTTGGAAACGTGTAGGCATTCCAAGATTTCCTGATGATGGTTCTCCATCTTATCTTGAATTTGAATCTGGTGATCCTCATTTTGTAGCACCTACACCAGTAGAGGACACTTTCAATGATCCTCAATCTGGAAAAAATGGTAAGTGGGGAGTGCCAGGCTACTTCCTACAAAATCGCCAATGGCGTTGGGATAGAGATGGTATGTCAAAGTTTCTTGACATGGGTGGTATTGGTATCATGTTGAAACGTACATCTATGTGGATTGATTATATGTGGAAAGCAACTCATACTGGTGAGTCACCATCTACACAATCTGGGCGTATAACACTTGCTGGTAATGATGCAGAAGAAGGTTTCCGTGGCATGGCACTTGCAACAACCAGAGTTAATCAAGTACTTTCATTGAAGTCACAATTAGTTGTAGATGAAAATGGTAAACTTGGCGGTGTCAATCCAAAGACGTATGATCCTAAAAATGGACTAAAGTATTTTCCACATAGGATTGAACCTAATTTACTTCTTGCTGGTGATTTACCAGAACGTCAATGGGGTTTTGATGTTGATGATACTAGAAGTTTATTGTTTGACCAAAGTGCATTACTTTGGGGTAACTCACATTTCTTTCAATCAACATATCGAATGACTGAAATGTTTACAGACAATCCCCCTGTAGATGGGGGTATTCTTGAAAAGAAACTTGGTGCAATACCTCACTATCTTGCGAATATGCAGATAAAGAATATTGTTGCTATGCATACTATGAATGATTTACTTGTTTCAGAATGGGATAAGAGAAAGTCTACAACAATTAACATGATTGATATGGGATTAACTTTTATTGCTATGAGAGAGTATGTTGATCGTATGCGTGATCCGCAAGCATTGTTGGGTACTGGTAAGGATGATCTTGAACCAGAGTTAACTAAGATTGCAACAAACTTAGTTATAACTAATGCAGATTTTTTATTGAAGGTACAAGGTGAACGTGGTCAATTTTGTAGTTCTTATTATGTTACTACGTCTAGACAAATTGAACCATGTAACAAGTCAAGACCAAACTTCACAGGCATCTTTGCATTACTTGAAGCATATAAACTTACACAAGATGTTAAGTATGTTGAAGGTGCAAGAAGGACTTGGAATTATGTTTGGGATGCATATTGGGATGAACCGTCTGGATTGTTCCGAAGTACTCTAGGTCAAGATACAGTTATTATTCATACGTTGGATGTTACAGCACAATTGCGGGCATATAGGGAAATGTTGTTTGCGACACCTATACATATGACGAAACCATTAATCACTAAGTTTTCACGTTGGGCAGTTCAAACCTTAATGATGTCAGGAATGATTCAGTCCGAAGAAAATCGTAGTGGTGAACTTGGAATGGGAGTTGGTTCAGCGGATTGGGATAATGATGGTGTGCCGTGGTTAGGTAAAGGTGATGGTGAATTTGGTATTGCACCTACATTAGCACTTGAAGTTGCAGTTAACATTGGTAAACCTAAGACGAATCGTATCTTTAATAAGTTGAAAGGTCAGAAACATTGGGCAGAGATGTATGGTGGCGATATTCAATATGCATATCAAACATCTTCTATTGAAGAAATGAAACTACCAATTAAGATTGACTATGAAACTATGGTTGAGGATGAAGGTTGGGAAGAACGTGATGAACTTTTAAAGTGGGAAGGTACAACTACACAACTGCCACCTTCTAAAATTATTCAACGTGGTTCTGATTTATCGGGTAGACAAATCTTTGAAATGAATTGTGCTCATTGTCATGGTTATACTGGTGAAGGTATTACTGGTATATCTTATGAGGCAGATTCACTTGTTAGAACTAGGAATGATATGTTTGAAGTTCCTAAAAATGGTAGGTTTACCCGATTGATGCCTGAGTGGGGTATCGGTAATAGGGATGAACATGGTGGCGTATTAACTGATGAAGAAATCTATAAAATAGTTGATTATATTCAGAGTGATGAATTTAAGAAAGTATTTAAGGATGTTCAAAAGGGTTATGCGTTTCCAGACTATCCGCCAAAAGACCCTTACTTTTTTATATCACGGTCTTATGATATGGGTAAGAAGAAACCAGCAACTAAAGAAGATATCGCTTTGATTATGAATTTACAAAGGGATGTTTCTAAAACTGGTAAACCTGTAAATATTATTCAACGATTAATTGATAATGAAAAAAGTGGAGGCACAAAAGGTGAGGTAAAACGTGCAACTGGATGGAAAGAAGAAAATTATGATTCTGTTGTATCTTATTCTAAAGAAGTACAAATGAAGTATGCTACACAACCAGTAGTTATTATTAATAATGACGATGAGGAAGAAGATGATGAGTAAATTATTATTTCAAGCAATTGTGTCAGTATTGCTTATTGGATTAATGTTTGTAGCATTTGATTTTGCTGAAGCAGGAAAGATTAAATATAAAGAAGTCGAAGTTACGAATGGTTCTACTATCAAGGGTAAGGTAACATGGATGGGTACTATTCCGAAACTGCCACCTATTACCGTATTTAAACATATGGATAAGTGTGGACAAGAAGTAGTTAACCCAGCACTAGTAGTTAATCCTACTAATAAAGGTGTTAAGTTTACTGCTGTCTATCTTGAGAAAGTTACAGTAGGAAAAGCATTACCAAGTAAAAAGGAAAAGATTAACGTTACTAATGGACGTACACTTCATGCTGGACAGGATATTAAACAGCGTCCAGAGAGTCAGTTGTGTGATTTTGAACAACACGTTTTTGCGTTTGTAAATACTAGAAAAATTGGTATGTACAATATGGAAAACGTGTTACATAATCCTCATGCGTTTGGTTCTAATGGTGCAACAATATTTAATGTACCTTTACCTGATAGGAATAGAATGTCTACTAAACGTGTTAAGAGAGTGAAAGGTATAAATAGGTATCAATGTGATACTCATATTCATATGAATGGTTGGATGCTTGGATTAAAACATCCATACTTTTCTGTTACTGATAAGGATGGTAATTATGAAATGACTGATGTTCCTGATGGTAAGTATAATATGATTGTTTGGCATGAAGGATATAACATTAAGGAATTTGCAGCTGATAAACGTCCTGTATATGATAATCCACATATTATTGAGAAACAGGTTGAAGTAAAGAATGGACAAGTATTGGATTTGAACTTTCAAATGCCAGTAAGAGATGTTAAAGTTAATCAAGAGAAAATGCCCAGACAAGTTGCTGGGCATTAATTGCTGTATAATCTTATACATGGAAACATTTTGGACAGGGGTTCGATTCCCCTCGCCTCCACCAATATTTAGATGCTGACTACAATTAGAAACTAATTGGATAACGGAAGGGTTCAGCGACTCCTCAAGTTAACAATATGGGGGCGACTAGGTTTCGACAGGATGAGGGAAATGTGTAAGACAGCACGTGGATGAATGTTGGCCACGTTAATCATCATTCAAACAATAAACGCTAACGATTATTCGTATGCGCTTGCTGCTTAGTAACTAAGTAGCGGAGTCCGAGGGTACTTGTCAACAGAAACCCTCACCAAATAAGGGTTATATAGTTCCTTACATTTTGCACAAATATTTGGTAAGCTATATACATGATGGAGATTAGCGGGAGTAGCTCAATGGTAGAGTACCAGCTTGCCAAGTTGGATGTTGTGGGTTCGAGCCCCACTTCCCGCTCCAGAACAAGGAAATATAGTTCCTTGTATATGAATCAGCTTTGTGATAAGCTGAGTATGTTGTTAAATTAATAATGGATAAATGATTAGGAGAAATTATGTCAAAGATGCAAGGTGTGCCAAAAGTAGGTATGAAGAACGCTCGTAAGATTACTCGAGCAGAGTCAGATGCAAGTGGTTTGCCACGTTGGGTAGAGATTTATACTTCCCCAGCAACTGGTGAAACTGCGTTTAAGAATTGTCAACTTGAAGGAGGCGCAAAAACCGTTTTTGCTTGTCGTAAAGCACTAAACAGTTATTGGGGCGTTTAATTTCATTTGACGAAGGAGAGGGGGGTTGGGAAACCAGCCCCCTTTTATATTATGAAAATATTATTGATTGTTTTTTCTCTGTTATTCTTAACAGGTTTTTCTAAAAAAGAAGTTAAGTGTTTGGCTCAAAATATTTATTTTGAAGCAAGAGATCAGAAGATTAAAGGACAGATTGCTGTTTCTCTAGTTACTATAAATAGACTAAAGAGCAAACGATTTCCTAATACAATATGTAAAGTAGTAAAACAAGCACGTTATAGGAATGGGAGAATTGTTAGAAACAAATGTCAATTTTCATGGTTTTGTGATGGTCTATCCGATAGACCTAAAGACTATATTGCATGGAGAGTTGCTTTAACTATTTCAAAAGCAATGTTAGAAAAACCTGGCGTTCATATTAAAAATTACGGTAAAAAATGGAAGGTTAATGATTTTTTAAATGGTGCTACTCATTATCATAGAGTAGATATTAATCCATATTGGAATCGTAATATGTTGAAAGCTGGTATAATAGGAGATCATATATTTTATATCGATTCCTAATAGATTTTAACCGCTGATATTCAATCGAGGGGAATAAAGTATATGCCTGAAAAGAAATCAAAGGGGGACAGTTTAGTAGCAACGCCAGAGGAAAAGGGTGTTTATCTTTTTATGGACGAAGTGAGCTCGGAGACTTGTCGTGAGCTTATTTCTTTTATTCTGGTTAAAAGTTTTCAAAGACCTAGAGCAAAATCTTTGCAAATTATAATTAATTCGCCTGGCGGTGATTTAAATGCAGCTTTTGCTGTTATTGATGTCATGCAAGGTTGTCCTATTCCAATTCATACAGTTGGATTGGGACAGATTGCATCTGCTGGGTTTATGATATTTATTGCTGGTGAGAAAGGTCATAGACTTTTAACTCCTAATACTTCTATTATGTCACATCAATGGAGTTGGGGCTCGTGGGGTAAAGAACATGAATTGGTTGCAGTAGGTAAAGAACATGATTTAACATCTATAAGAATGATTAATCATTATAAGAAATGTACAGGTTTGAATGAGAAAGATATTCGTAAATATCTATTACCAGCAACTGATGTTTATCTTGGTGCAAAAGAAGCATTAAAACTTGGTGTTTGTGATAAGATAAAGATATATAAATGAGTTAAGATAAAGGTATATAAATGAGTATAGATGTTAATTCAACTATTGAAAGTTTGGTTATTGAAAAGAAGATAACATACATGGAAGCAATTGTTTTTTATACAGATGATGTTGATTGTGAAATTGAGATGGTTGCAAAAATGTTGAATAGATCGATTAAAGATAAGATTGAAGCAGAAGCACAAAATTTGAACATGATGAAAAAGAAATGTTCAAGACTTCCTTTGTAATGTATTGTGATGACAGTTTGTAATTATACAGCGTAATATAACGTAATAATAAATTTAAGGAGAGAAATCATGGCAACAAATTTTGCAGATTTAAAGAAAAACAAAGCAAGTAAGTTTGATTCTTTGGTTCAACAATCAGAGAAGTTGAACGAAAAAGTATCATACGTTGATGAACGTATCTGGAAATGTGAACGTGATAAGAACGGTAATGGATATGCAGTTATTCGTTTTCTTCCAGAATGTAAAGGTGAATCTGGTGAATATGTTACGATGTTCACACATGGGTTTAAAGGCCCAGGCGGATGGTACATTGAAAATTGTTTGACTACACCTGTTGCTGGATCACCTAAAGGATTTACCGATCCTGTATCAAAGTCGAATACTGCATTGTGGAATTCTGGTATTGAATCAGATAAGGCAATCGCAAGAGATCGTAAACGTAAACAGAATTTTTATTCTAATATCTTGGTTATTGAAGATTCCAATAATAAAGATAATGAAGGTAAAGTCTTTTTGTTTAGGTACGGTAAGAAAATCTTTGATAAAACACAACAAGTGTTAAAACCAGAATTTGCTGATGAAGTTGGGTTTAACCCATTCGACTTTTGGGATGGTGCAAACTTCAAAATTAAAATTCGTCAAGTAGATGGTTATGCGAATTATGATAAGTCTGAATTTTGCGAACCAACAGCATTGTTTGATGGAGATGAAACAAAGATTAAAGCTGTTTGGGAAAGTCAATATTCTTTGGATGATTTAATTGCGCCTGATAAGTTTAAGTCTTATCAAGAACTTGAGGCGAGATTTAAAACTGTTATTGGAAGTCATAATTCCGATTATAGTGAAACAATCGAAGAAGAAATTGCTGAACCAGTTAGTGCAGCTGCAGCTAGTGCAACTACCTTTGAAACTGCAAGTGAACCGAATGATTCTGAAACAATGGATTATTTTAAGAAACTAGCAGATCAATAATTGAATGGGGGAATGTCCATTAGTATGTTGATGTCATTCCGTAGGGCGCTCATGATATCTTGTGAATTCGGCTAGACCGTCAGACATTCCCCCATTTTTATTTTCCTTTAATATCTGGGGATTTTATGTGTCAGAAATGGATTTTCACCACCACCCTGTCTAGGTGATTGATCGCCGCTCAGGAATGAATCCCCTTCATTCACCGTGATAGGATTACTTTCAACTTTGATTGCTGGCTCTTTAGCTATTCTTTCTTTGGATGGTGAAAGATCATGTTTATACAATTGTGATGGTACTGCGTATGCATTAGATAACATAGCTATGTTATGCTCACTTCTTTCTTTTTGAACATCGCCAAAGTAATCACTATCTCTTATTGCTGGCCCAACACCTGCCATATTCTCATCTATAAGAGCAGTTCTTAAATCTTTCCACTTAAAAGTACCATCTTTCTTTTTACCAGTAAAGTTTCCGCCCATATTGTATGCCATATCAGTTAAGGCTCTTTGAGCACCAACATTCATCTTAGCCCATTTCTCTGCACCAATCCAGTTTTTGGCAGAATTTCTGAAGTATCCCATTTCAAAGTTTTTTAATTTTAAACGTTCTTCTTTTGTTAATGCAATTTTTCCAGAATACAAATCATCCCAGTTTTTACTAATTCCTGCTTTCTTCATTACATCTTCAGCATTAGGTTTATCCATGTTGAAACCAAAACCAATAGTTCTATTTCCTTTTGTATCATCATATGAAAAACCAGGCCGTCCTGGCTTTCCATGACCTTCAAACCCAATTGTTTTATCACCACTTAGTTCATCAAATACTGCAAGGGATGCATTTATTTGATTCCTTAGTTCTGGTACGGTGCTTTGGCCAAAGCCGCCGGGTTTGATATGCAATTTGATATGTCCGTCATACTTTTCTTGAGCTTCTACCTGACCTTTCCAAAGTTTAACTTCATTCTTTGCTTTCTGTAACGCAGACATATCTTTACTTTGCGAATACCAGTTAGAACTATCGTCAAATAATTCTCCCTCTACCTCGCCAGGTCTTGCTTCAGATAGGAATTTCCAATCTTCTAACCTCTTTAATTCTGCAGCAGCTTTTGCAAGATTATCTTTTTGCATCTTGTTTCTCTTGGCTTCATCTTCTTCTTTTGTTGTAAATTCTTTTTCTTCTAATCCTAAAAATTTTCCGATTTTAGTCTTTGCCATTGCATTATTTGCCATAATTCCTAAATTCTCAAACCACTTTCCAATAGTCATCAAAACAGAATCTAAAGCAGCAAAGATTTTTTCATGGTAATATGTTGTTAGAGCTACAAGTCCTATTGTCAGAGTGACAGGGTTTAAAGCCCCATAGACTACTGCGAATAGAGTTCTAACTGCTGAGAATATCATTCCTCCAAAGACTGTCAGAAATTTTACAGGGGACATACCAAACACTTTTGCAACCGTCATTGCCCCAACTATCGTTGTGAATATAACCATCACATTATCCATGAACTCTTTACTAAAAGTTTTCTCTAACCAACCTCTTAAATTTTTAGTTATTGAACCATCATAACCCATCAATCGAAATACCCAATCTACAACATCACCAAAGAAATTAGTTGTGAATGTTCCAACAGTTTCTAGAGCAGTAAGAATAGTTGTCATCTTATCCTTCCAACTCTTGTCCGTAAAACCCTTGAAATCAGCTGTTAGTTGCGTTAAGGTTGCTGATAGATTATCTAATGTAGATATGAATAATGTAAAGGTTTCAGGAACAAAATCCGTTACAAACCAATCAACAATAGGCTCCATAAATTTCACTAAGGAATCCATAACTTCCGTGAATGCTCCAAAGGCGGCAGGAACGGCATCCTTTTTAAACCATTCAACAAGAGGCTCCATAGATTTTGTTATTGTTATAAACAGTTTTTTGGTTTCCAGAAAAAACTTTTTCATTCCTTTCCACATTTCTTTTACATCTTTTATGGTAAAGTCCTTTAGTAAAAAGACTCCGAGAAATGCTAATATAAATCCTTTTACTTTTTTTACTGCATCCCAAAATTTCTTCAATGGGCCGAGAGTACCAGATAGAAGCGCTTTAAGACCCTTAAAATTGAGTCCAACAAAAGATTTTTTAATAGTATCACCAAGTTTTTGAAATGCTTTGCTGAAACTTTTTTTCTTTTCGTTTTCTTCTTCTTTTGTTGGTTTATCTTTAGAAAGAGAACCAGCTAACTTATCTATTCCGTCTTTAATCTCTGCTCTTTGTGATTCATCAGCTGTTTTGATCTCATCTAATTTTTTTGTGATGTTTTCTAAACCACTAGACATATTGTCACTTGATTTGGGAGATTGAGAGCTAGATGGTGCGGATGGCGCATCCATAGATTTTTTTGTTTGAGTAGGTTTTTTTGGCTCTTCAGTATCAGACATCTTTTATATCCTTATGAGTTTCGTTGCATTTCCTGTTGTTTCTTTTCTTCTTCTAAAGCTTTCATTAATAGAGTCATATAGATTTCTTTTTCCCATGGCAATAAATTTTCAACCTCAGATAATGACCACTTATGATGATGCATCAAAGTAAAATTTGCATTGTAATAATTATGCAAATTTTCACTACCGAGGCTTAAGCGAAAAAAGACTGCAAGCCCTCCAAGACTTTAGTATCTTTCCATCCACAAACTTTCTTATCTTTTCCTTTACCGATTTTTGCATTACATTTAAGATCAACTTTATGTCTTAATACTGGCATTGTTGAAAAGAAATCTTGTATCTTGGCAAATTCTTTTTCTGGTAAGGACTCAAAGAAATCTTCTAGTTCTTTGTGTGTATGGTCTTTAGCAGAATATGTTGAGTCTTTATCCCATATCGAATCTAAACAACCAATTAATGAAGAAAAAATATTTTCTACTTCACTTGATCCTTCTCCTTCATTCAACCCTTCTTTAAGTTTGATTGATGGGTACTTCATTATTACACCAACATCTTCAGCTAATGGAATTTTGTTTGTATGACCATCTGTATGAGAAACTTTAACATCTAATAAGTTGAGATTAAATGGAATTGGAGTATCACATTTTCCACATGGTACTTCTAAATTTAAATCTTCACCTTTAGATTTTGCTCTTAGTTGTAAAAAGATATACTCAAGATCAAACATCGCTAAGTTTTTTGCATCAACATCGTCTGTTACACAATTATCAATGATGTCTGTTACAGCATTCATTATTTGTGATTCATCTTCACTTTCTAATGCTAGAAGAAGTATTTTTTCTTCTTTGACTAAGAAAGGTCTATACTTTACAACCTTATTTGATGATGGTATAGTTAGTTCATACTTTGGTGTAGCTATTCTTGGTAATGACATCTCATGTCTCCTTGTTTGTTAATAATATAAAATTATATTAAGTAAATCTTATGTTCCCTCTTTGTAAATCTCTGACCACGCTTAAGTTACCTGAGTTCATATTAAAATCTCTAAACAGTTTGAAAGATTTTTCTAGAGGATTTAAATCACTAAAGTCCTTAAACAAGTTACCCGATGTTCGTTTACTATTTGTTGGTTCTATTAACATATCTCTAAAAGTCCAGTTTACAGTAAACTTTTGAATATCGTTTGATCTTGAATAATCTAATGATAATGGTGATATCAATTTAGGATAAGCATCAACTAAGGTAAATTTACATATTACACCTAGATCGTTACTTGTTCCTCTTTCTACATTTCTGGATAGTTGATGTATCTCTAGATGTGATACATAATCATTATACCATCCTAAACTATGATTCGGTGCATACATCAGCTCTTGCCAAGATTCAAAGAAATGATATTCATCCATTTGTTCACTTAAATAAAATGAAGATGTAACTTCGTCAAAAAGTTTATTATATGCATATTCTTTTTTAAGACCATATGTTTGGAGTGGTTTGGTCGCTATGTTATTGCCTGGGATTGTAATATTATTGCAGTTAAATCCTATCTTCCTAAGATGGTCATGACTCCATCCTTTTAATTTAGGTGGTTTAGTCAATACTATATTATATAATGTTGGTCTTGAAAACAGACCATCGTTTATTGCGTGGGATTTAATTCTGTTTATTGTATTGTCTGGCGTTGTTCTTCCTTTACCGATATCTGGCAGATTGACAGCATTAGTACCGAATGGAATATTAAATCCAAGTGTGACGCCAGGCCCAAATGTACCAGAACCGCCTCCCCCGATTACTTTTCTGAATCCTATGTTTCCGCCGATGGCCATTAGTTATTTCCTCTTATTTGTTTTAAACTGTTTATCCAAACTAACTCACTTTTTACTAATGATCTACTTTTAGTTATGGGATTTACTTTAACAAACATCTCATCACAATGATTTATTTGTTTTTCCCAAATACTATCATCAATTTGAATTAAAGGACTTCGTAAATTTTTAAATCTATAATTACGAACACAGACTAATGCATCTCTATATGATCTGAGTCCTACTAGTGTTCTAAATTCTCTAAATTTAAATACTCTTTGTCCAGATTGTTTTGTAAATAATCCACTTAATTTTCTTAACAATTCTTCTCTTTTATCATGGTCTACATGATTAAAATTAATACCCTTAAATCCACTAGTGAATTTTGATATTACAATACAAGTTGGATACATATCATAGTAAGGTGTTAAATCTTCCGTAGCTATATACTTAAAGGTATATAACTTACCCAATTGAGCAGTACCTACGCTCTTTCCCTTACTCTGCATTTTTCCTATTGAATTTGACATTTAATGTATTTATAATAGATTTACTTGATTCCGAGTTCTTTTTCTGTAATAATTACAAATTTCCATTCACGTTGTTTAGCATATTTGTTTGCAGCTTTCCATTTTGCTTGATTCACCATATAAGCCATTATAGCTTCTCTATAGGCTTTTGTTTTTCTCAGAGGTTTTTTTGGGGGAGAGCATTGATTACTTGGTTTGATTTCTATAATGTATTTTTGTTTTCTACAATTCTTATCTATTACGCTTGCATAAAAATCCACTAAATATCGTCTACTTCTTTTTTCTACTGGATTATAATAAGGGATTTTAATTGTTTCCGATCCCCATTCCAATACAGATGGATTATTATCAAGATATTTCATATATGTAAGTTCCCAACTTGAGCGATGTTTACATTCATGGAGATTTCCTACATATTTCTCCTTATTCTTTACTTTATATTTTCCAACTCTAGGATATTTCTTCATAGAACTCTTATAAATACTCATTATTGAGGATACTCATAGTATTTATAACAGGGAGTGGTAAAATGGCATCACAGTTTGGTTTTTTAAGAGAAGTGTCTGAAAGTTTCGCACATCAAGATATAGATTCTCCAAATTCAGTAGCTGGAGCAGCCGTTACCAGACTCGCTGTTAATGGTACATCTACAGCTACTAAAATACATAAATATCCATTATTCATTGATCGAGGAAAACAGAATAGTAAGATTGAAGAAACAGCAAGAGAATGTATAAGATTTACTGCTGTTAAACAGGGTGGAGTTACGTTTAAGAATGGTGATTTAGAAGCAGCTAGAAAATCGGCGTTGGCAGGTGAAAAAGCAAGATTAGAAGGGATGGTTAACACATCTTCTATGAACCTCATGAATTTATGGCACTCCACTACTCTAAGACCGACAAAAGAAGTGCAAGAAAAAATTGATGCGGCAAATAATATAATGTCAACTGCTCAGGAAAAAAGACAAGAATTAACTGATGATCCAGATAATTTACGCTTACTCCCACTAGGTATTGAATTTGGTAAACAGGTTTTAGCTAGAGCAAGAACTACTGCTCAGAACGTAGAACATTGTTTTTTATATATGCCAGCATCTGTTGTTTACAATGAAGGTGCAACATGGGGGATGGAGAGTATTGGTGCTATGGGTAACGCAGCTAAAAGTTTGATTAAAGGTAAAGGTGACATAGGAAGTATTTTATCAGACTTTGGTGCTGGTATGGCTGCTCCAGTTGCAAAAGCAGCTGCTCTCGGTGTTGGTGCTAAAATTGCAGGAGCATTTGGTGCTCTTGGAGTTGCTCTTGGTGGTGGTGGAGTAGTTAGTGGCATGAGTCAAGCAACAAGAGTTGTACAAAATCCTTATGAAGAACAATTATTTTCTGGTATTCCATTTAGAGTATTTAATTTTAACTTTGAGTTTATTGCAACATCAAAAACAGAATTTCAAGAAGTTGCAAGGATAATTAAAATGTTTCGATCACACTCAAGACCAACATTTTCAATAGATGCTGATGCTGATGGTAATCAGAGTGAAGCACTTTATAGTTACCCTAATGAATTTTCAATTGAATTTATGCATTTAAGTGAGTCCGATGTATTTCAAAGAAATGAACATTTACCTAGACTACATAATTGTGTTCTAACTAACATAACAACAAACTATGCTCCAGATGGTTGGTCGGCACATGAAGATGGTGAACCAGCTTCAATTGTTGTTCAATTAGCATTTACTGAAACTAAAAAGAATACAAGACATGAAGTTGAGGAGGGATACTAATGTCATATTTTTCTAATTTTAAAATTATTGGTTATGATATTAATGGTATAAAGGGTAATAAACAATTCACTTCAGTTAAAAATATTCTTACAAGAATAAGAATGAAAACAGAGTTTATTAAGAGTAGAGTATTTTATTCTGATTATAATGTTATGGATGGTGAAACACCAGAATCAATTGCATATGATTTTTATGGAGATTCTGAATTACATTGGATTGTTATGTATGCACAACAGGTTACTAATCCATATTATGATTGGCCATTAACATATTATACTTTATCAAAATATATTGATAAGAAATATGGTGCAGAAAAACTTAATGCACATCATTGGGAAGATGTAAATGGTGATGAAGTTAATGAGCCAGGTACTCTGGTCGGGAATGGTACTGCTGATGTGTATGGTAATGCGACTGTTATATCTAACTTTAAGTATGAAGAAAGAGAAAACGACAAACGTAGATCAATAAATCTGATTAGACCAGATTATGTTCAAGCTATTAAAAAAGAATTTGAAAAACTAATAAACTCATAAAATGCCACAACAATCAAAAGTAACATATAGAGCATCCGATGTAGAGGTTGAGTTTTTTGAATTACTAACATCTACTGGAACATTTAATATACTGCCTCAACTTATATCTTTTAATATGTTTGAGGATATGTATAGTCCTAATCTTAATATTGAAATAGGATTAAATGATTCCGTGAATCTTCCATTTCTTGGCCCGATTGTTGGAGAGGAATATTTAAATTTCAGATTTGCAACTAAGTCAAGTGGTGGTACGGATACACAATCAGAAATTTGGCCAGGTGATATGTACCTGACAACTATTAAGAATAGACATATAGCAAAAGACCGTCAACAAATATATGTTTTACGTTTTACATCATCTCAAGGAATTATAAATCATAATACTACAATTAGTAAATCGTATAAGGGACAAAGAATTGACCAGATTATAGAAGATATTGCCTCCAATTATTTAGATTTAGATGACCAGTATGACTATAACATAGACCAAACAAAAGGAATAGAAAATATTATAATACCAAATTGGAAACCGTTTGAAGCAATTGATTGGTTGTGTCAACGTGCTATAAATGAGAATAATGTTCCAAACTTTTTGTATTGGGAATCTAATGGTGAAGTTTATTTTAAGAGTGTAGACACATTAGTACAAAATGAACCAATACAGAAATTTCGTTTTAATCCTTTATCAAATGATACTACTAAGTTAGAAGCTTCCAAAGCAGGAGTTATGGAATTGGACAAACTTAGAATTGATAATCAATTTAATGTTATACATAATATAGACAATGGTTATTATGCATCAAAGTTAATTACACATGATATTGTTAGAAAGAAAATAGAAGAAGGAGTTAAAGGTCTTGATGAATTTTACGATGGTAGTGTAAATCATACTGATCCATATATGCCGATCAGTTCTAGTGAGACTGCTTATAGCGTTCCAGATAGAGTACACTTTGCAAAACCCCTTCAACCTTCTAGAAAGAGTGAAGGAATAAATGGGTTTTTTGATAGTAATACTATTCTATGGCCAAAACATAATCAGATGTATGCAGAAAATGTTAGTGACTTTTATGATAATAAGGCAGAGGATTGGTTGTTACAAAGAAATATGTTAATGAACTCTCTTAACCAGATTAAGTTAAATATTGAGTTTCCTGCTATTAGTGGTTTACAAGTTGGACATATGGTTGAAATTATTGTTCCAGCAGCAACACAGGTATTAAAAAATCAAGATGGTTCAATTAAAAATAAAGAGGAGTTAACGGATAGAATATTATCGGGTAATTATTTAATAACTTCAATAAATCATAGTATTAGTTTTTTGGATAAGACAACAACAAATAGATATCGAATGATTTGTGAATTAACTAAGGACGGAATTGGAAGTCCTATAGCTGGTGGAGTACAAAAAAGATGACGGAATTATGGCAAGGTGTAGTTGAAGATAGATATGACCCATTAAAGTTGGGTAGATGTCGAGTCCGTATTCTCGGTTCTCATACTACTAGTAAAGTAGATGGTGAGGGAATTCCTACGGAACATTTGCCGTGGGCAACTCCTAGTCAACCCATTACCTCTGCAGCCATGAATGGTGTTGGTCATACACCAATGGGCCCAGTAGAAGGTACATGGGTTTTTGGTTTCTTTCGTGACGGTGTAAATGCACAAGAACCTGTAATGGTAGGAACATTCGGGGGAATTCCAGAAAAAGATTATAAGCATGATCCAGACAAAGGGTTTAATGATCCTTATGGTACTTATCCATTATCTACTCATCTCGGAGAACCTGATACAAATAGAGCTGCAAGAGGTGGTGGTGTATTACCAGTACCATTAGCAGGGTCTTTGGATACGCCTGGTTCTGAGGATTCACCATCATTGATTATGAAAAGAAAAATAAGGAACAAGGGTATTCCCATAGCAACGGCAGGAGATATGTCTAAGACTGTTCCCAATACTAGTAAGAGTTCATTATATAAAAAAACGACATGGAATGAACCAAATCCTAGATATGGTGGAGTTACAGATAGTGATGTAGAGTATCTAGATAGTATTGGGATTAGTTCTTTGTATCCATTCAATCATGTTCGTATGAGTGAATCAGGTCATATTGAAGAATGGGATGATACACCAACAGCAGAACGGTTACATAGATTTCACAAAGCAGGAACATTTGAAGAAATACAACCAGATGGTACAAGAGTTGTCAAGGTTGCTGGTAGTGATTATGAAATAGTACTTGGACTTAAAGATGTTTTTATACAAGGAACTTGTAACGTCACAGTCAATGGTGATTGTCGTATGTTATATAAAGGTGATCTTGTTCAAGAGGTAGCTGGTGATTATCATTTGAATGTACAAGGTGATATGAGAACAAAGATAACAGGGAATCATGTTACGGAAGTAATATCAGATAGAAAAACTGTTGTTAATAAGAATGATGATTTGTTTGTTGGTGAGGATAGCATATTAAATGTTGGTACTAATCGACAGATAAATATTAGTGGAAAATTAACTGAATCTGTTGATAAAGCAGTAACAAACTTTTATTTTGATAGTTGTACGGAAGTTACTGGTATTGGTGGACACCAATTGTTTAGTTCTGGAAGTATAGATATATCTGCTATGATGAATTTAGGATTATCTTGTATTCTTAATTATAGTCGAACTGCTTTGGGAATTTCAACGGAGACTACAACATTATTACATAGCGAAATATGTCTTGGTGGACGTACAGAAACAACTACTGGTATTAGTTTGGTTACATCTGCATGGTATCAAAACATATCAGGAATTATTACATTGAACTAAGGAGTATATAATGCCAATTACATTTACAGAAGGACTTGAACCAAGTTTTCCCCCTGGCAGTTTTGATAGTGAATTAGAACACGTTAAACTATTATACACAGAAGTGGAAGCGGGTGAAGGTTATGTTAACGTGTTAGCAGACCCTGTAACTAATTTAATTACAGAAATTGATAGTAGAACAACAGGTTTAAATTCTGCAAAATCTTCTATAAATTCAGACATAGCACTATTGCAAGGGACTCAAGTGCCTGTTGATCCTCCTACTGTACCTCCTACTACTAATCTACCCGAAGGATGGGAGCTCGCTGGATATACTACTGGTGACATTGGTAGTGTAATTTCTACATTACAAGGTGTAATTAGTTCGATTGATTCAACAACATCAAATCTTTCTAATCTCAAAACAGAGATTAATACAGTAGACATTGACAATTTTAAATTGCACATGGATTTGTTATCTGGTGTAGATGAAGCGCCACCGCCTGGTATTTTTAAACCAAACAATCCTGGCATAATGGGTATGGTTCGTGCGGTTACAGATATTGAAAACCGATTTGGTGAATCATTTACAAATTACTTAGAATTAGTATTTGAAACATTATTTATTGGTGATTTAACTGTTGCAAATGCACAATCACATATTGAAACTGATCCATTTAATGATGTGACATATGGTAGTATAGGTGTAGCGTCAAGAGTTAATGCAAATCCATTTAATGAAACACCTGCTGCTATCATATCAGATATTGGTACTTGGGCAAGTCCTCTTGGAGTATGGAACACAGCTGCAGCTACACATAAACCGATTTTTGAACAGCACGTTATAGATGATATGGCAGAGTTTCATTCTTTGGAAGATAAGTTACAAAGATATGTTCAGGCATATAATATATCTGCCTATATACAAGACCCTTATTATGCATTTATGTATACAGATGTTTTTGGTAGTGGATCGGTGATAAATATTATTAATCAGTTACAATCAGGAGCAATAAAATAATGGGTAGACCAGCAACAAGATTGGGTGATGCAGATATAACCCATTGTACGACACCATTTAGAGCTATGGGTTCGTTTAATGTTTTTATAAATGGTAGACCAGCATCAAGACAAGGGGATTACAATACGGTACATTTATTGCCGTGTAGTTGTCCGCCATGCTGTTGTCCTCACTCTGCACCGATTGCTGTTGGTTCACGAACTGTTTATGTGAATTATCGAATGGCGGGGCGAGTAGGTGATCCAATTGCTGGATGTACTTTTGTGGGTCAAGGTTCACCTAACGTATTTATTGGGGGATAGAGATGGGATTACCATGTGGTTTTTCAGCTGATTTAAGTGGTTTACAAGATGCCATAACAGGCCAACTAGGTTCTCTATTAAACCTTAGAGGTTTGATTGGGACACCGCCTGGTTTGTTAGCACTTCAAGGTGCATTAACAGGCGCATTATCAACAGTTCAAGGTTCTTTGATGGGACTTCTTCCTTCAATACCTTTTGCTAGTGAATTTTCAAGTTTGCGTGATACATTAGGAGATTTAGCAGGTGGAATTACTGGTGACATCTCTGGACTTCTAAGTGATTTCGGCGGTGTTTTAGATATTGATGCAAACATAAATCTTAATGACTTAGCGAGTTCTGCAATTAGTCTTGGAATTGATTTCGATCCATGTTCATTAACATCTAGTATTCCAAACATAATGAAAGACCCAGCTGGAAATTTGTTTAAAGGGCCATCTATGCCACCGTTTCTTGGCACGACTGATTTTGCAGAGAGGGTTGATGTGTCGTTGATATCAGGAGCTGCTTCTGATATGATGAGTAGTGTTAGTGCATTGAATACAAATTTCGATACTATAAGTAATGTTACGGATGGTATTAGTGCATTAAAGAATAATGTAACAGGTTCAATCACAGGAATGGGTAATACACTTAGAAAATTACCAACAGGAGAATCAGTATTTGTATCTCAGGCAGATTTTATAACAGACTTAAAATCACGAACATCTAAGTTGGTTGAACAAAACGCACCAACTATATCATCTATATCATTAGGCTCTATCGAAAATATTGTTGAAGAAGCTTCTTCGGCCGTTGCTACAACTGTTGCCGCTCATACGCCTGCAACTACAGAAGCACAACACCAACATCAACATGAGGTTTAGACTATGAGTAATGGAAATTGGTCAACAGAGACACAGACACATACGAAAATTGTAATACTAGAATCACAAATTCAGGCTAAAGAAACGAAGATAGGTACGTTAATAGAAAAGGTAAATCTTTTAGAAGTAGAGAAGATGCAACTCAAGGATGAAGTAGATAGATTAAATGGATTGGTTCGTACTATTACTGGCGGACAAGACCAACAAACTGATGTGTTCGTTGGGAGCTAACTTACTCGATAGATTTAAATAGGAAGAACTTATGAAAAATTATTCATATTTTTTACAAGAAGCATCTGAAGTAACTGAAACTGATAAAGCGTTAAAGAAAAGATTTAAGGGTACAAAGGACTCAACTAAAAAGACTGGAAAATCACAGTTGAGAGGTTCAAAGATAGGTAGTGTTATAATTCCAAAAGTTAAACCATCTGTTATAAGAGATTTTCTTATATCTTTAGGTTATAAAGTCGAAGCAGAATTTGAGGGTTTTATTGATATGTGGTATGTTGCTTACAAAGGTAAGGTAGTATATAAAGCAACTATTGTATCCAATGATAAAAATAAAGATATAGAGGTTCGTTTGTCGAGTAATGCAAGCAGATAATTTATAAATTAATCACCTAAGCATAGGTAAAGGAGTTTTTATGAAGCGAGTTATACTTACAATTGCGTTGTTCTTTTGTTTAACATCTACAGCAATTGCAACAGAGATGTTAATGTTTTCCATGAAGTCTTGTGGTTATTGTCGTGCATTTTTACAGGAAGTAGCACAAGAATATAATAATTCAGAACAGGCAAAGTTACTTCCATTACGCATTATTAGTATGGATAATCCAGTTGCCCCTAAATGGTATGATGAAGCATATGAACGACAAGCTATTGATGGTATTGTTGGAACTCCAACATTTATTATATGGGATGGAGAGGAACGTGCAAGGTTGGTTGGGTATGCTGGTAAGGACAAATTTTATGAAGACATCTCAAGATTTATTAAAGAGAATAAAAGTCAACTAGAAGCAAGAGTAGGACAAAATCGAATTCCTTTTGAAAAGTCCCATGAAATGACTCCAAAAGAAGCACTAGCAGAATCTCTTGGAGAATCACCAGATCGTACAAATAAATTAGAAGAGCCTAGTAGATTTAAAGGGGGAGAGCGGCCGCCAGGAGTTATTGATTCAAGAGATTTATTTCAACATATGTATAAGACGCCTGCTGAAGCTGTAAAAGCATCTGAATGGTTTGGATGTAATGGTACTATTCATTTTCACCCAAAGGATGGGTCATCTCATACAGGTGGGTATTGGATGCCATGTGCTATGAATTAGAAAATTGTTCCTTACATTCAATCAGAATCTTTGATATACTTAAATAATAAGGAGAAACTATGATAGACCTATCAAGTGATACAGCAGATTTTTTAAATGAAGTGTCGTGGTTTGATGGCATCATTTATATTATGATGGGAATGTTATTGTATTACTTTTACAGGTGGGTTAATCATAAATTTAAATAGTAGGGGAGACTTATGGAATATATGGAAGGTTTAATACTAGTACTGATTGTAGTCACTTTAGGATTCTTTTTTGCATACAATTTTAAAGATGTCATTTGCTCTAGATTTATAAAGGATCACAAAGATGACCCTGTAGATGGTGGTGAATTTGGAAACAAATTACCAATAGCAGTAAAACGTAAGACTAAGAAGAAAATTGATAAAGTAGTTAAACCTAGAAAAAAAGTGGTTAGGAAGAAAACAAGAAAGAAACGTAAACCGAAACTAAACTAATATAAATAATATAATTGGAGTAAATTATGTCTGAGCGTTGGAATAACCAAACACAAAGTTGGGAAACATATGATGAAAATGGAGATGTTGTGGAAGCAAAAGA
>CEPX01027480.1_pt1 | contig 24080 bp, 28 predicted proteins | sample 361361 | NCBI WGS metagenome assembly CEPX01 (sample SAMEA2619974, study PRJEB7988) | marine metagenome | biome: marine biome (ENVO:00000447); feature: mesopelagic zone (ENVO:00000213) & marine oxygen minimum zone (ENVO:01000065); material: "saline water (ENVO:00002010), including plankton...
CATAGGCACAATTTTTGTCTTTTATTCAATCTTCACCAATAACCCTGGAAGTGAAGCGAAGAAACTTGAGAAAGATGCTTCAATAGTGCTGGAAAATATAGCATCAGAAGACCCTGATTTAGGGATTGTTGATGGGATTGAAGTGGATGTTGTAAAACTTCAAGAGTTGCTTGGAGAACAATATTCTGAAATAAAAGATAAAATAAGGACAGACAGTGATTTTTGTATTTTTCTTGAAGATGAAAAAGGAGATGTAATCTATATAAGTGGAGAGCCTGGGATTGGTTCAGGTAATGTTAAGATAAGTGGTGAAGGATGCAATCCGGATTGTAATGATGGAATTGATAATGATGCTGATGGTAATTGCGACCTTGCTGGCTCTACTTGTACAGATGGAAGCAACCCTGGCGATACTCAATGTTCAAGCACGTTAGATGATGATGAATCAAGTTAGATTGCCTTTTAGTAAAAAATGACAAAACCAAAAAAAGATGAATGCGCTGAATGCGGAAGCAAAAACGTGCATTACAACGAGGAAAAGCAGCAGATAGTGTGCAGAGACTGCGGAGCTATTTTTGAAGAGATGGCACCAGAACGAGAAAAGCAGTTCGAGAAAGCGCATGATCAGGAATAACTATTTCCATGCGACCTTAATGTCATCCGTTCTTTCATAGGGTTCGATATCTACATTATAATTTTTCTTGGCAATTTTCTTCATCAAAATACCCAACCAGCTTATCATTACCCCATTATCAACTAAAAATTGATTTTCAGGAACAAAGAATTTCCCTTTTCTTTCTTTGCACATTATATTGCACATCTCCTGCAAACGTTTATTGCAAGCTACACCTCCACCTAAAAGCAATTCTTTTTTACCGGTATGAGCCATTGCCCTTTCTGCTACTTCAGTTAACATTGCAAAAACAGTTTCCTGCAAAGAATAGCATAAATCTTCAACTTTATATTTTCCGGAATCAAATTTCTTCTTCAGATCTGTCAATATCCCTGAAAAGCTTACATCCATTCCCTTTACAACGTAAGGCAATTCAACATAATTTTTACTTTTCAAAGCGAGCTTTTCAATTTTTGGGCCACCAGGAAAGCCTAATCCAATATAACGAGCAAAAGCATCTATGAAGTTTCCAATACCTTGATCTAATGTTTCCCCAAAAATTCTGTACTTGCCGGATTCGTAAGCAATAATTTGTGTATTAGCGCCTGAAGCATACAACAGAACAGGATCTCTAGATTTTGTAAGTAATTTTCCTATTTCTAAATGGCTGACACAATGATTTACACCCACTAAAGGAATTTTTAATTTAGAAGAAATTTCTTTTGCAAACCTCATCCCAACCAATAAAGCAGGTGCAATTCCAGGGCCTTGAGAGAAAGACACTAAATCAATATCTTTTAATTCCAAATTTGCTTTTTTTAATGCATCGTTTAGTATGTCTTCTTTTACTTTGTTGTGGTGTTCTCTCAAATCATCAGGTATCAAACCACCTTTTTCTGTATGGAAAGCATCTATAGAGTTAGCTAGTACTTTACCTTTACTTGTAACTATACCTATTCCGAATGTATGTGCGGTGCTTTCAATGCCTAGACAAGTAATTTCTTTCATTAGGATTTGTATTTTAGCCTAATTTATAACTTTTATTATTATTTTCAATATAAAAAAATCAATAAGATTACTGTCGTACAATTAGTTATGGGGGTTATAAGTCTTAAAGCCTTCAAAGAACGCATTTAATACAGCCTCATCACGATCCCATAATCCAGCAAAAATTGCAGAATTCAGAGCTCTTATGACATTATGTAGATCCCATTCTTTCATGTCTTTCAGCATTTTTTCCTGGGGAAGACCCGCTATATGTGATCTAACTCCTTCCAAATACTGGAGTAATTGTTCTTCACTAGGATTAGAAAATTCTATCTGAGTTTTTCTCATCGGATCGCCATAAAGGAAATACAACACATCTCTGGGTGAAAAATTTGGGTATTTTGAAAGATCAGTAGCAACACCAAAGTCAATTAATTTTGGTCCTTCTTCTCCGACAAGAACATGTGACTTGAAATTAGGATCTGTTTGCATGATCCAATCTACATATGTTATATCTAAGGAATGAAGTTGCCTATACATTTCTGCTACTTGTTCTCCTAGGCTTTCAGCACTTTGAGGTGTTAAACCTTGAAGTGAGTGCAATGGGACTGCATTTAGAAGTTCTTCTGTTAAATATCCTCCAATTGATTGGTATTGACGAGGTCCTAATCGATTTTCTCCAATCGTTCCAACTAATCTTGCTTCATCTGGAGATTGTACAGGCTTCATAATAAAATATCCATCAGGTGTTCTTACTGCTGCAACTAAGCCACGGTTTCCAAATGGTGAATAGCTTATTCCTACGTTGTTAGGATCTGCATTGATGTGGTCAATTAAAAGAGGAAAAAAAGTGAATACAGAAAATTGCTGAACGAGGGGATCTTCCATAACTCTTCTATACAGGTCTGGATCCTTTTCCTGTAAGGGCAATAGTGGAAATCTGACATCAGTAGATCCATCTTCATCTATAAATCCCGAATATGGCCCATTAGGTCTTTCTCCAAAAACTCTACTCACCAAATCAGGTTTTAATTCCCTGTAGGTTGCATCCATAGATAAATCTCTTACTCCACCTTCTACAATATTTTGAGTAAGGGTTGCTCTTATTTGTGCTATTTCATTAGGTGAGTAGTTTAACATATCCTCTGGGTTAAATCAAGACTATTTAAACCTTTCTTTTGTCACTATTGCTAAGTAAGAATTCTTAAGAAACAATATCCACAACTTTAATCTTAAAATTCAATGTTTGCCCTGCTAAAGGATGATTTACATCAATTGTTACTGTTTCATCAGTTACTTCTGTAATTGTTGCCGGAACCTGGTTGCCATTTGGTACTGTGACTGCAAGCAATGTTCCTGGTTTTAGTTCTTCCTCTATTGGTATATCATCCCTGGGAACTTCTTGGATTAACGCAGGATTTGGATCACCATAAGCTTCTGACGGCTCTAATTTGATCTCTTTTTCTTGCCCTATTTTCATCCCAATAACAGCTGTATCAAATCCAGGAATCATCTGACCTTCACCTACTTTAAACTCTAATGGGTCACGACCTTCAGATGTATCAAATATACTTCCGTCATCTAATGTTCCTGTATACTCTACCTTTACTGTATCTCCTGGTTTTACTTGTTTAGCACCAAGTGTAAATGAAGAATTTAGTACCATTGAAGAAAATACAAACAACAAAGAAGCTGCTACGATTGCAATAACAATTTTCCCGAATACGTCTTTCATTTCTAGAACGAAAAATATTTAGTTTAAATAACTTTGGTTTAAAAATAAAAACGCCGAGACTGGGAATTTCATCAAACTTTTACACCGTTCCGAGACATCGTAGATGTCTCATTGCGTACTTTTAGTCAAATTTTTTGTAAAAATTTGTTTTGAACCCAGACACCCTTGCGGGTCAGCCTTTCCAGGGTTACACTAATCTTTAGATTATCTGTGCAATACCAGGTTATGCGATCTCGGCATAAAGGCCTTTCTCGGCAGATTCATGAGAATTAAATTTGTTTATAAATCTTTATGATTTATTGTTATATTGTTTCATCAGGATTAAATTACACGTAAGTGTGGTTGCTCTTGCGGAATGCTCTCTATTTCACTTACCAAGGTTTCTAATGTTTCTTCAAGAGACATTCCATTTGCTGGCAGTTTTCCTTGCTTTGTAGCTCGTATAATATATTCAATCAATTCTCTAGCTGTAAATTTCTGTGGAGATATCCACTCACCAATAGAATACCTACGTCTACTCTGTATATATTTTTTTCTTTGCATGGGTATTAAAAACAAGCTCGAATTTCCAAGTATTCTGGAAGCAACTTTATAGGATTTCCTTCCAGTGGACTCATCATTATATTGTGTTTCCCATAAATAATGACTTGCAGCAAGAGTCGCTTCATGAAATTGAGCTATAAGTCCATTTATGTAACCAGGTGTATCTACCATTTAACTGAAAAAAACATAGTGGATTTAAAAATATTACTATGAGAAATCTAATAGAATAAGATTATAACCTCAATTCCTTTTTCCAAAATCTACAAACACTTTCAGTTTTCTTAGAAGCTATTCCAACATAGTTTTCCGGATTATTAATAATTTTTAGCTGCTCTTTATTGAACTTTTTCAGGTAAGGTTTTAATGATGCTTCTTTCTTGATTATATCCTGCAAAGGCTTTTTCATTGATTGTGATTTTAGTGTAAGCTGCCTGACAATTTCATGCGCATCCGGATGATCATAAGCAGCCAATAAGATATACAATGGCTCAGCTACAATCAAACCTTTATTCATGTCAAAATTCTTCTTCAGATTCTCCTTATCAACATTCAGGCTTTTCATTGTCTTATTTAATCTTGAAACAGAAATATACAGCGCAGCAAGAATTTCAGGTACAAACCTTGAGGAAGCTGAATTAGTCAAATCTCTCTGGTGCTCTGATATCTGGTCAGAATATAATGTAACCATTCTAGGCATGAACTCTTTCCATAAGCTTTTAACATTCTCAAAATTTATAGGATTCCTTTTCTGAGGCATAGTAGACGAACCAACCTGCTTAGAGGTAAAAATCTCACCTACTTCACCTATCTCAGAACGCTGCAAGGCCCTCATATCGTCCGATAAATTAGCAAGAACACCAAAACTCTCAACAACAGCATTCACATAATCAACCATAAACTCTGCTTCCGGTATTTGCGTAGATATAGGAGAAGATTTAAGATTCAATTCAGACAAAACTTCTTCTTCAAATTTCTCCGGATTATTGAAAAACAAAGACGAAGCATTATAACTGCCAACAGCTCCAGCAATCTTACCGCGTAAATTATTCCCAGTTCTCTTTATTTTCAATATAGAACCACCAAACCTTGAAACATACTGCGCAACAGCAAAACCGAATGTTATCGGGACTGCATGCTGTCCGTGAGTACGCCCTACCTGCAAAGTACTTTTTTCCCTTAGAGCTAAATCAACAAGAGTTTTCTCGAATTCAATTAATTTTGGAACCAAAACATTATTTGTAAATTCCTTAAATCTCAAAGCATCTGCTGTTGAGATAATATCATGGCTTGTGGTTGTAAAATGAATGAATGGCTTTGCTTCATCACTTACTTTATTCCTTATGCAGTTTACCAAAGCGCGAACATTATGTTTTAATTTATCTTCCTCAACATAGACCTCTTCCGCATTGATTTTTTTGCATGCTTTCTCCACTTCATCGGCAATTTTCTTGTTACAAACGCCTTTCTTAGCTAAAGTATTAGTTAATGCACTTTCCACTTTAGCCATATGCTTAATCATAGCATTCTCACTCAGATACGGCTGTAATTTTGAGAATATCCTCTCATTCCTTCCATAATACCTGAAATCCAGAGGATTTATTGTATCAAAGATATTTATCTTTGGCTCAAAAGAAGTATCTTTTTTGTCCACATCCAATATATCTTGGATGTTTTGCAATAATGAACTGTCTTTATTCAAGCTGATAATGATCTTATTCTTATCCTGATTTTCTTTTATTAAATTGTTTTTCTTGAATAACTGGATTGTAGCATGCACCTTAGCTGGTGATATATCCAGTTTAGCAGCAATATCCCTAATATGAAGGCTTTCTTTCGATAATAGCTTCAAAACCTCAATATTTTTTTTGGTAAATATCTCACTTAGTTCCATACTATATAGTAAATGTTCATTATTTATAAACCTTTCTATACTTTAGAATATATATTGTTTGTTTTTGTTGAACGTATTTTATAGATTATCCATAGGAAGGTTTTAATAGTGGTATTGTTGTCTGATAGTACACAAAATGACATTGGAAAGTGATATGGGAGATGAACAAGTTCCAATAAAAACTCTTAAAAGAGAGATAAGGGGAACTTTAGATACAATAAGAACTAGTATTCCGACAACTGAACAGGATACTAATGCACCGATAATAATGAGAGAGGAGATTCATGGATTAGATAGTGTGTTTGAAGCACCAGAACTTGGAGGTGTGCATGGAGATAATGAGTCATTCGAATCCGATTTATATGCGCCTGAAAGACGACAAATATACAAAAATTAGTTTAGATTTCTTAGTATGCTCAAATCAACCCAACAACTTTCCCAACGAAGAAAACATAGAACATTAGCAGCAGATAACCTTCCCATCTTGTTATTCTCCTGTCTTGGGTCATAAAGAAATACAATAGGCTGGCAATTACCATGACAGGCAGTCCAAATGTCAAGATGCTTGAAGGGATGATTAAAGTTCCAATCACCGCAGGAATTCCCATGACAGCAAATGTGTTGAAGATATTTGACCCAAGAATGTTTCCTACTGCCATCTCCGGCTTTCCTTTCTTTGCTGCAGTAATGCTTACTGCTAACTCAGGTAATGAAGTTCCTAAAGCAACAGCAGTCACAGCTATGATCTCGGTGCCTATGTTTAATGCACTTGATAACCCGATTACAGATTCTATGGTATATTTTGCACCGATATAAATAAAAACAGTACTTACAATAAGGACGCCCCAAGATTTCAGGATATGATTTTTTAATTTTAACTCTCCTTTCATCTCTTTTTTTATTTCCTTGTCTTTGTGCACCCTTTCGGTGTTTATTGTGTAGCTGAAATAGAGAACAATGCCTGCAATAGACAGCAGCGCTTCAGGCAAGCTAAAAACACCATCCCAGATCATGACAGCAAATAAAAATGCTGAACCTATTAATATTGGCAGGTCCACATGTATAAGCTCGTATGTAACCTTTATTTTTTTGCCAATTATGGCCGTAATCCCAAGAATAAGGAATATGTTTGCTATATTTGAACCTACAACATTGCCTACTACTATCTCCGAAGAATTTTTTAAAACCGCAAAAATAGATGAGATAAGCTCAGGCAACGAAGTTCCTACTGCCACTATAGTGACCCCAACAATAAATGCCGGGAGTCCAAGGCGTACCCCAATCTTCTCAGCAGAATCCGTAAAATAATCTGAGGATTTGATTAGAACAAACAAGCTTACTATGAAGATTGCAATCAAAGTAATTAATTCTGGCATAATATTACCTAAAATTCAGTGTTTATATTATTTGTGTTCTAAAGCCTCTTTAAATCAGGCAGATGATGTTCGTAAAAGAACGCTAATTCTTTGTCTTTCTTTTTCAGTTCAGCCACAACTTTTTTGTGTATGTCTTCTGATTTAATCATTTTTTTGCCTTTTGCAAACTTCTTGATATGACTAGTTATTTTTTCAGATGTTTTTTCGCATAGTGTATCTTCATAATGCGCACTCGCACAGGCAGCATACACAGAGCCATATACTTTCTTCTCATCAAACTCTTCTGTATGCCCTTTCCTTTTTACGATGCAGTTCTTGCATGTTTCTCCTTCTTTCATAATTACTCACCTACAGATTCAAAGCTAGATTTATCAGATAAGCTCCAAATGCCAATAAAAACAATCCAATACCCAATCTCATTAATCCTCTGTGTTTTTTTCTCCATTTCTCGAGCTTGTGGGACGCATGACCCAGATAGACCAAAGCAATAATAATAAATAATGGAAGTATGAATATCAAATTATAGAGCAAGAGTAAAGGCAATCCTTCAGCATAATTCCCTCCGGACAATAATGCTATGATTGCAAGGTATGGAGCACCAGTGCATGGAAATTCAAACAATACAACTGCAAACCCAAGAAGACCTGCTACACCCAAACTAAGCAGTGGATGTTCTGTGTCCAGCTCTTTCATGGTGTTAGATAATTTCTTTATCTTTTCCGCTCCGCCAGGGATCATCTGCAATGAAAAGCCGCGGCCGTACCAGAAAAAATCCTTTACCTCTAAAATACCTGCCAGTATTGCTATTATGCCTGCAATCCAGTAAAATGGCTTAACAATACCTGTTGATTGTGTAACTGCTAATAGTCCAATTCCAATCAATAAATAAGTAATATAAACTACTGAAGTATATATCAAACCTGCAACCAACATCTTTAATTTATTTTTAAAGACAGTGACCATATAAGCCAATAGAAATATCAACACACCAAAAACGCATGGATTGATGCTGTCTGCTAATGCCGCTCCAATCACCAATCCTAATGTAAGCTGGTCAGCCATTTTATTATTCTAATGAACAACCTGAAACTTCAGATAACGTTTCTAAAGTTTGGAATCCTGCAAGCTTTTCTATTACTTCCCCATCTCTTTCCAGCATCCAGGTTGGAGTCTTCTCTATATCCATTTCCAAACAAAGCTGAGTTTGTGGATTTTCTCCTCTAGGATGACATTCTATCTCTCCTAGAAGTTCAAATGCAGGACCTATTACTTTTCGTTGGCGTTCACATACACTGCAGGTGTATTGTCCGTACATTTTCATTCCACTTTCTTTAAGACAACTAACCCAAGCTTCCATCTTCAGGTCCTCTGGTGTTTTCTCGGCAGGCTGAGTCTGTCCAGAGCAGCCACTGATGGCCAATATGGCTGCGAGGATAGAAACCTGCAGTACTGTTTTCGCTAACAAGCTGAACCTCCACTAATTGAGCAGATCAATTGAATGCTTTTTCTCAGCATCCAAACTCTCCTCCTATTGGACATCCACCAGTAGCATCCCCGTCAAAAACACCGGGTTCTGGCCCGGATGCAAAAAATTCCTCAGGATTCACTCCGGTTTCACCATCATGATTCCACAAATTCCAATAATATCTCCATTCTTGCCAGCCAATATTTAGGTGTTTTACATAAATGCCATGTTCTGCAAGCATTTTGCCAATTTTTCGCCCAGTCATACAACCGTGACTGTAACAATAAACTACGATTTCTTGAACATTAGCATCCGCTTGTTTTTGTAATTCTTTGAATGAGCCTACAATTCTATCTACTGCGCCATAATCTGATTTATCGGGTGTGGCATATGCAGGCACATTATAAGCGCCAACAATGTGGTTGGTTTCATATTCTTCCTGACTACGAAGATCGACAATAAGAAAGTTTCCATCTGCTATATGCTTTCTTAAACCATGAGGACTCACAGAAACTGCATTTTCAACATCATAGAATTCTTGTATAAGGTCCTCAGTAGTACGTTCTGGAACTTCCGGAATGCTGTTTTGCACTACAAGATATGCAGTTATTCCTCCAGCAAGTACTCCAACAATTATTGCTAAAAGTACTGGATTAGCCTGATTTTTGTCACCTTTTTTCATTTTTTATGCACCTCTTTTCTTAATTTATCATTTCAGTATATTAGAGATATTTAAATATTACTGTTCCTAGCCTCAAAACAGTTCATCTGAGAACTTTAACCAACTGATCATGTATTTTTTTATTACTTGAAATGAATTTTCCAGTATTAGCATCCCATCCATTACCTTTAAAATCAGTGACTTTTCCTGAAGCTTCCTCAACAATTAAGGCACCAGCAGCAACATCCCATGGATAAGTGTATATTGTTATGTAAGCATCTGCATTGCCCTTTGCAACGCTTGTATAGCCATAAACAGCAGAGCCTAAAACCCTAATATCATATACTGATCCTTTCAGCTTATTGAGCATATCAATCTTTTTCTCGGGCAAATACCTCAGAACCAGATCTGTAATGATAAAAGATTTTTTCAACATTTTTTTATTAGAAACTTTAATCTTTTTTCCGTTCAGGAATGCTCCTTTTCCCTTCTCTGCAACATAAAGCTCGTTAAAATACGGCAAGAAGATTACACCGAGAATAATCTTACCTTTGTATTCCAGGCCTATAGAAACTCCAAACATTGGAAGCTTATGGATATAATTATGCGTCCCATCCAATGGGTCTATATACCATCTATAATCTGATTTTTTATTCAATCTTCCGGATTCTTCAGAAACAATATCGTGATCTGGGTATTTTTCCCTTATTGTTGATATGATAAATTTCTCGCTTTCCAGATCAACATTAGTGACATAGCTTTCCTGATCCTTGACTCTGACTGATTTCACTTTGCCGAAATTCTTCATGAGAATCTTTCCAGCGCCTTTCGCAGCTTTGATTGCCAGTGATTTCATAAGGATTTTAGAATTAAAGGTGTATTAATATGTTTTGGTTTGATTATAAAGAACATTATTAGGTTTACCTTTTAAACAAATCCAGATTGTGCCCTGAATAAGGTAAATGGTTTAAATCGTCTCTAACCAAATAAGCAAAATCATCGTAAAACCTCTGTGTAGGCCCTTCAATGCCACCAAGATAACGAGGTTCCATTTTTCTTCCCTCGCGATCACCAGGAGAAAAAATATTTCCAATAGGCATTCTAGAGGGTATTATCTGCCCATCAACTTCCTGCAAACCCACAGAAATTCCAGATTCTCGGTCCAAAGCTGCCAGTACTGCTTGTCTCCCAACATCAAATGCTTCTTCAGCATCAACTCTGGACCTCAATAAGGATCTTTGGATATGATTTGGTACGAAACTTGAATCTTTTAGTCCATAATCAGCGGCTCTGGCTTCAACACATAGTTCATGTTGTATGATTCCTGCTATAGCTGAGGCAGTACTAAAAGAGTCTGATCTTCCATACTGGGAGTGCCCAAACGAATCTCTGGATTCATGAGCGTTATACAATTTAGCAAGAGTCACTCCATCTCCATTTACTATTTCTTCACCAACAACAATAAATACAAAACCTTTGCCACTCAATAAATTGTCTACTGCGTCTAACAATTCTGTCTGGATAAATGGAACTTCTCTTGGAAGAAATAAATTAGGAGCTGCGTCGTAATTTATACCACCATCTTGCTCTAATCTTGCAAAAGCGGATCCGTATGTGAGCCAACCAGTACCTCTTCCCATTGCTTGGTACACCACAACTGGAACTGTATTAAAATCCACGCCTCTATCTCCATATGTTCTTCTTGATGTAGCGCTTCCAAGATCCCAAGCTAGAGCTTTTATCATCTCCGCATTAGTCAAACATGCTGATCCAAATCCAGGTGTATGATGATTGTTTAATAAGTTATTATCGACAGTTTTCGCGACATGAATACCATCCAGCATTTGTATGACCCTTGCGGAATCGTCACCGCCGATGTACAAAAATACGTCTATCCTGTTTTGTTCTAATATTGCCTTGGCCAGTAAAACCGATTCTGTATCACCCTCTCCAATTTTATATCTGGTATTACCGAGGATTGCACCTGGTACGCCAGTTAATCTTTTTGGATCAAAATCAGTTATATCTTCAAGACTGTCGTCAGGATTAAAAAGAAGACCTTCCAATCCATTTCTAATTCCAATAACATTTACTCCTTGTATACCTGCTTGATATAAGATTCCTAATAAAGTATCATTTATTACAGCAGTTGGGCCTCCACCTTGTGCTACAGCTATTTTTACCATTTTTGTTTATTGCTTAAACATATCGGATCGCTGTAAAACTTATAAGTTTAACCTATATAGACTAAATACTTTTTAGAACTTATAACAATCCTTTTGATGTAAGATTTTTCTTCATCCTCTCAAGAACATTTCCAACTTCTGCTTTGAATTCCTGACCGGTAATCATCTCATAAGCAGTTATGTACCTTTTTGCTGCTTCGATTTTAACTTCATCAGGTATTTCAGGTATATCTCCGTCTCCGATAAAACCTTTATCAGCCAAAAATTGCCTTACATATTCTTTATCTAATTTTTGAGGATCTTCGCCTTTAGAAAATCTTTCCTCATAAGTATCTTTGATCCAGTACCTTGAAGAGTCCGGTGTATGCATCTCATCTATTAATGTCAAGTTCCCTTCTGAATCCAGCCCAAACTCATATTTTGTATCCACTAGAATTAAATTGTTTTTAGAAACTAATTCATTTCCGAAATTATACAAAGCTATAGCTGCATTAGCCATCTTATCATAGACTTCCTGGCTGACTAAACCTCTTTTGACAGCTTCTTCTCCTGAAATGGATTCATCATGTTCTCCATGTTCAGCTTTTGTTGAAGGTGTTATTATTGGTTTCTCAAACTTCTGGTCTTTTTTCATCCCGTCCGGTAACTTATTCCCGCAGAAATCTCTAACACCTTTCTCATAATTATACCATGCAGATGTTTTAGTTACACCGGTTAAATATCCTCTAACTACCATCTCAACAGGAATCAATTTGCATTCCTTCCCTACAGTAACATTTGGATCCGGAACTTCAATAACATGATTTTGGACAATATCTTTAGTTTTCTTGAACCAGAAAGCACTTGTTTGATTCAGAACCTGGCCTTTAAATGGTATTGTGCACAAAACCCTATCAAAAGCAGAAATCCTGTCCGTAACAATAATAACCCTTTTATCTCCTAGTAAATAATTATCCCTTACTTTGCCTTCGTATTTCTTACCGACATTTAGATCTGTTTTTTCTAAAGTGTTGGTTAATTGGTTTTTTAGGGTTTCGTCGGATAGCATTTTCATTATTAATTAATATTTTTTAGTCATTGAATTTTTTTATTGTTTAAAATTTTTAATTTTAAGCTTGAAAATCTTTGATTTTCATTGAACTATTTTTTATTGTACTCTCTTACCTTATCTCCTATTTCCCTTCGATAATTGGTCAATTTCTCTTCATAACTATTGTCAATATTTAGGATTTCTATTGCAGCCAAAGCTGCGTTCGTTCCGTTGTTTAATCCAACCCATAACCCATGGTCAGAATGTTTTAACAGATTCAAAGAAGCCTCTGCTTTATCATCGTTATCCAAAAGTAAAGGGCAATAAATAACTAATTGATTTTTCTTTTCTATAGGCTCATCAAAGTAAACAAATTGTATGTTGATTGCGCCATCAATTATCTGCTCTGAATGCGAATGATTGACGCTAAATTCCTTTAAGATTTCTTCTGCTTTTTTGAAAGCCTTATTGTGTTTGTCTCCGATCAAAACAATTTTTTTAGAAGCCTTAAGCATTTTAACAGCAGCATGTGCTGCAACATCTGCCTTGTTAGTGCCTACACTCAGAACAGGAATTCCTGGAGGCATTTGCACAATAGACAATAAAGCATCTAAGCCCTGATAATTCCCTTTACACGGAACACCGATAATAGGTCTTATTGACTTTGCAGCTACAACTCCCGGCAAAGCTGCTGCCAAACCGGCTCCAGAAATAATGACCTTATAATCCTGCCTTAAGATATCATTCACATCATCCGGTGTTTTATGAGCGCTGGCTAATTTAAACTCATAATCTACTTTAGCCTTCTCAAGAATTTTAGTGATCTGATTATAGCTGTCTGAATCTGACTTTGATGCGAATAAAACCAAAATATCTTTCATATTAAACCCTTCCTTTTATAAATGAGAATGTTGCTAATATTTATAGATATCGAATTTAGCCAGTAGCACTCAATTCTGGCTTTTTATTCTCTTCAGCTTCTTCTCCATATTTTTCTTTCATTGTTTCATATATTTCTCTTAATGCTCGGTATAGGTTATCTACAATTTTTCCAGTTCTAACGTCTCCAAGAACAGTATCCATAACACCTAAATGTCTAGTACCTTCTTGGTAATAGAAATGTACTGCAGTTCTGTTGTCATCATTGCTTACTTCAACTCGTACAGAAGTCTCCACCATATCTTCTAATCCAGGTACTTCCGTAAGAAAATCTAACTTTAAGTGGTGTCCGTTATATCCTTCATATTTGGAGATAAGTGCTGTAGAGACACATCCTTTGGGATCTGATAGTATGACACTCGTATCTCTATATATAGGTTCCCCCTCTTCACGAACTTCTCTTTCTCTCCAGGGTATAGCATGTTGCTCTCTTAAATCCATAAGATCTCCATAACTCACTGATCTTAAGATTATATCAAGAGCTTCCACTGCACTTTCTTTAGGTAATGAAATACTTCTATATACCATTTTTCTTTCACTAACACTAGTAGTTATTTAAATATTTGTTTGATAGTCATTACCAAATAATAATTTTTAGAATTATGTTATCCCAATACTTTATACTTCTGATAATTCTCATTCATTAATAAGTTTTTTGTTATGTCAATAGCAGTTTTTTTGCCATTAACCTTTTTATCAAAATACATTGACCACAAGATGCCTTTCTCAAGTTTTTTTATATTATCAAAGCCAAGCCTTTCTTTCAGTGTTTTCAATAAACCATTTCCATTGTCCAGATCCTGAACTAATATATTTATTATTTTATTATTTTTGTTTTGTTTTTTATTGTTAATATTATTATTTTTTATTGAAAAAGAGAATTTATGCTTATTGGCATTAACCAAAATATCAGTATTGCTTATTTTCCCTTTAAAATCCTCAACATTCCCATTGACATCAAATTTATAGTAATCAGACCTTTCAAGCTTCTTTAATTTATAGCCAAGCCTTTTCAAAGCATTAAACGCAGTTATAGCTACATTATCTGGTACTTTTAATGAAACAAACATTTCTACACTCATTTTACATTCCCCTCTATATATTTCTTCATCGACTCAAATAATTTTATTGCATTGGTTTTTTTACCATCTTTAACTGAATCAGGAACCTGCCAGTTGTATGATGCACGTTCAGGATGAGGCATTATAGCCATGACATTCCCTTCTTTATTGGATATTGCAGCTATATTATTCACAGCTCCGTTAGGATTTATTGGAAATTTATTCACTACTTTACCATTTTCATCACAATATTTGAATATTATCTGCTTGTTTTTCTCGAGTTTTTTTATCAAAGCTTTGTCTTTTGTTGTAAATCTACCTTCTCCGTGAGCTATAGGTACCTTTATTACTTCATTATTCTTATAAAATTGATTAAATGAGTTTTTTTTATTGTTACTAGCTTTGATATGTACCCAAGTATTATAATATCCTGAAACTAAAGGATTCTCATTAGGTGCAAGAGCCATCTGAACTTTACTTTTCAGTCCAGGAATTAATCCAGTTTCTACTAAAACCTGCGCACCGTTGCAGATACCCAACAAAGGTTTCCCATTTTCAATTTCTTTTCTTATTTTATCCATTATTTTCTCTTTCGCTGCTATGACACCAGACCTTATCCTATCCTCATAGGAAAAACCACCTGGAATTACATAGCCGTCAAAACCAGATAAATTCTCTTTAGAGTTCCATCTAACTATTTTTGTATCCATACCTACATCAAAACATCTGTCTCTGGTTTCTTCCTCGCAATTATTCCCTGGAAAGTACAATACTGCTATTTTTGGTTTCATTTCAAAGCCTCAACAAACCCTGTTGTCCATTCTTTCTTCATCTTATCAATCTTTAAATCAATTATTTTCTTGTTTCCATTGGATATTTTCAAAGAATCTTTTTTCGTTGTAGAACCTAATTTATGTATGATTAATTCATGTTTCTTGAAGACAGACTGCACTTTAACTGCATTTTTCTCTTCAACTTCAAACACAAATCCAGGGCTTTCTGAAAACAATATCTTATCATTCCTCAATTGAGGATAAACAAAATCTATATTTGCGCCTATTTTTCCGTCAGCATCTCCGCCTAGAATCATCTCAGCTATTGTAACAAATAAACCACCATCAGAGACATCGTGGCAGCTCAACAACAACCCTTTTTCAACGCATTCAATAACAGCATAGATCATATTTCTATGTTCTTTAAAATCAATTTCAGGCACATTTTTTCCTAATTTTTCGTTTAATTCGTAATAAACACTTCCACCTAACTCATCTTTACGATTTCCAACTAAAAACAACTTGCTATTTGGTTTCTTTAATTTCATTGTTATAGATTTCTCAAAATTTTTCATGACACCTAAACAAGCAATTATTGCACTTGGGTCAATTGCTTTCCCATTAGAACTTTCATTATAGAAACTTACATTCCCGGAAATTATTGGAACTGGATTTTTTGTGTTCCGTAAATAAAGATTTTCAGCAGCAACTTTTATTCCTTTTACACCTTCAACAAAATCAGAAAACTGCTCTTCATCTTCAGGATTACCATAGTTTAAGCAATCCGTCAAAGCAGCTGGTACTGCGCCAACAGCAGCAACATTACGCATAGATTCAGCAACTGCATTTACAGCGCTTAAATGAGGATTTATTCTCCCATACCTTGGATTGGAATCTACAGATAAAGCAATTCCATACTTACTTCCAGGAACAGCTCTCAATAATCCAGCATCTGCTTGTCCTGCTTCTATAACAGCGTTTCCCATGACATCTTTGTCATAATGCTTGTAGCACTTTGCTTTAGAAGCGATATTCGGATGATTAAGGATTTTCAGAGCAATTTCATTGTAATCTTTTGGTTCGTCCAATACTGGCTCATTAAAGCTTCTTGCAGGTTCTTCAGAATCTCTTTGGTACTGTATTCCTTTAGTTACTGCCTTAATTGGAACATCACAAACAACTTTTCCTTTATGTTTTATTTTGTAATTCTGGTTTTTAGTTACTTTGCCAATAACAGAAGCCTTTGCGTTCTCTGCTATTGTAGATAAAGCGAAATCTTCATTGTATATTTTTAATAATGTTTTAGTAAACTTCTTTGGGCATATCCATGTAAATCTTTCTTGTGTTTCTGAGCAGAATATAACATAAGGAGGTAGATCTTTCATCGAAACATGGATCTTATCTAAATCAATTTCAGCGCCATAATCAGCATCCGAGCATAGTTCAGAGCTAGCACACATTATTCCACCTGCTCCCATATCTTTGAAACCTAATTTTACTTTTTGCTTTCTCGCTTCTCTAAAAACCTTATATGTTGCTCTTATTAGAACATTTTTCAGGAAAGGATCCGGAACTTGCACAGCGCCTTTGTTGTATTCCTCTTCCTGCTCATCCAAAACTAAAGAAGCAAAAGCAGCTCCGCCAAAACCAGAGTTATCTGTAGGCTTTCCAACGATAACAATATCATGATCTTTAGCATTTTTTGGGGCATAACTATGGACAATATCTTTTTCCTTTAAAACACCTAAACAAACTACATTTACTAAGCAATTATCATCAAAGCTTTCATTGAAATAAACATCTCCAGCTATGTTTGGTATACCAACCGCATTCCCATAGCCTGCTATTCCATCAATAACTTCGTTTGCAATGTATTTCACTTTATTTTTTTCTTTGCCATCAGGATATCCGAATCTTAAAGGATCAGCTGTGGCTAGAATTTTTGCACCCATGCACAAAACATCCCTTAAGATCCCGCCAACACCGGTTGCAGCACCTTCGTAAGGAACTACTTGGCTAGGATGGTTATGGCTTTCATGGCTCATAACAATGCCATATTTTTCTCCTTTAATTTTTCCTAACTCTACAATCCCCGAATCTTCTACCGGCCCTAAAATAACATTCGGACCTTGAGTAGGAAGCATCTTCAATATTGCCCTTGAGCTTTTATAGCTGGAATGCTCTGACCATTGTATGTTAAATATATACAGTTCTGTTAAAGTAGGATTCCTGCCTATTAATTCTATAATTTTTCTTGCCTCAGAAACTTTCAGAGAAATAGCGTTTTGCTTCAGGAAATGCTGCAAAGATGCATCTGTCATACTCCCTATATCAATAGTTGCAGTATCAACCCCACCCATTCTGTTTCAATCTTTTGTATAGGCAACTGGTTTATATAGGTTTTGTTGTTTGTTTATATATTTAGTTTTACTATATTACTCTATAATTATAATATTTTTATTTGGAAATTATACATTTAAGTTAGGTAATAACTATTTAAGAACAATCAAATCAGAGAGTCATGATTTATTATTAGAACCTTTTATTTAGAATCAAAGCTTATTGTCTATTTATCTAAACCGACTTATCATGACATGTTCTATTGATTCTACATAAGCCTTGAGTATTATATGGGCTCCAATAAGTTCAGCAGGTGTGCGTTGTTCACTATTAACCCACTGGTTATAGAAATTATTCATAACCCCTATAAGATTTATTTTTTCTCTTGTATAGGCGATTTTGTTGTTGTATTGCGTTTGCATATGATCTATTTTGTTCTTTAACTGTAGGTTCATTGCAATACCTTGTTTTGCTAAATTTTCCCATTCTCGATCAACTTCCTCGATAATTTTATGTGTTATTCTTTCTATTCCTTCTTGAAGTTGTTCTGCTAATCCACGATTCCCAATTGTGCCTGGAACCGAAACTACTGGATTCCTCTGTAGGAATGTTCCTATTGCCTCTTCATAACGTGATATATGCCACATATAGTCCATGCTTGCACGTATAAACGATACAAATTCCACTGGGTCCTCACTATGTTTTTGAGCAAGTGGCTCAACAGAACTATCAAAAAAGAAAATTACGATAATGTTTAATATTCCTGCAGGTTCAAGGCCAAATCGAGGATTCCCAGCACGGCAATGAACTTTGTGACTGTTCAATCGATTATTTATTTCTACCCTCATATTACGGGGCAGTCTTTTAATCTTCTTCAAATCACGTTCCATAACTTCCCACACAATTTGAGAAATCCTCTCTACTTGATCTGGAGGTAGATGCTTTGCAAGCTCTAATTCTATATTATGATGTATTTCCCTATAGTCATCTTCCCGGCTCATATCTTAAATCCATAGAAGAACATATAAAAACTTTCTTATTGTTTGTATTGGGTATTGATTTAAATAGGTTTTGGAAACTATGTTTCCAAACCCCAGGAAAAACTTCGCTTTCCGCTGGGTTTTGGTCGATAATTGAAGTAAGTTTTTTATATATTGTATTTATAGGGGTTACTAATGAAAAAAAGAGTGGTGATAGTTGGCGGAGGATTTGCAGGCTCTAAGATTGCTAAAAAACTGGAAAACAGCTTTGATGTAACTTTAATAGACAATAAAGATTATTTTGAGTTTACTCCTTCTGTTTTGCGCACCATTGTGGAACCACAACATGCAAAGAAAATACAGATATTGCATAAAAATTATTTGAATAAAGCTGTTATTGTGAAAGGAGATATCATTGGCGTAACAAAAAAAGAAGTGATTACACCAAAACATACAGTCTCTTATGATTACTTAGTTATATGCACAGGTTCCGATTACAATTCTCCTATAAAGGAAAAAGATATGGTTATTGCAGCAAGAGCAAAAGAATTAGTAAGCTATGCAAACAAGTTAAAAAAAGCAAAATCTGTTCTTATTATCGGTGGAGGTTTAGTTGGAGTTGAATTAGCAGCAGAAATTATTGAGAAATATCCAGATAAAAAGATAACAATTATCCATGGAAGCAAGGAACTTATCGAAAGAAACCCTGAAAAAGCTAGAAATTATGCCTATAACTTCTTCAAGGAAAGAGATGTTAACATTATTTTTAATGAGTTAGTTAAAGGCAAAACCAATAAAACCTTTAAAACAAATAAAGGAAAGAAAATAACTGCAGATTTAGTTTTCTCATGTATAGGAATCAAACCAAATTCTGAATGCTTAAAGGGTTCTTGCTCAAAAAGCTTGGATAAGAAGAGTTGCCTTTGTGTAAACAAATATTTACAAGTTAAAGACCTCCAAAACGTATTTGCAGCAGGAGATATAACCAATATCGAAGAAGAAAAACTTGCTCAGAACGCAGAAAAACATGCTGAAATTGTCGTAAATAATATCATTGCTTTAGAAAACAGCAAAGAATTAACTGAATACAAACCAAAACCAAGAATAATGGTTATAAGTTTGGGAAAGAAGAATGGTATTTTAGTCTACAAGAACTTTGTTATTACTGGAATCGTTCCAGGAATTTTAAAAGGATTTATAGAATGGTGGGAGATGGGGAAATATAAAATTTAATTTATTGCTGTGGTTCCATCTCCAATAACATAGACTCTGAAAATTGATTAGAATCAATCACCCTTCTAAACTGTGGCATGATTATCCTATCTATACCTTCATCACCATCCATGGTGACAAATCTTGGTCCTATTGGTCCCCTAATAAGCATTAGATACCTTCGCAGAGCAGAACCAGGAGATCGAATTATTCCACTTTCATCATGCCGCATCAGTTCTGGATCGTTAAACCTAAAAGTACGGTAAGGGTGAACAATGCCTTCTTCCATTGAGTAGTGCAAGGTCGAAAATATATGCCCTATATTAAAAAATTCCAACAATTCCTCAAGATTTGGTGCATTTAATTTTTTAGGCATTCCTTGCTTCCACATGCCGTATAAAATCACTTCATCAGATTGTGCAGTGTCAAAACCATCTGGCAAAGTTGATGCGACAAAATGGGAGCTTCCAGAATATTGATCTGTATCCCTACCAGGTCTTGGAGTATCCAATCTGATTAGTACTTGTTTACCCACTAATGGCTCTGGACTGCCCTTATAGGCAACATAGCAATCCGCTCCAGTAAGTTCTCCTGATCTGATTGAACCTTTAAATTTATTATATTTACCTCCAGTCAGATCCTGGAGTTCAGCTACTACAATCTGCCCTGCATATGTTGGATGGTTCATTTTTATTCATAATAATGAGGAATGTTTTTTAAATGTAAGTGTTAAGATGGAGTATTATACTCTTTAGAATTCACTCTATTGTTGGTATATCTACCTCTTCAACAAAAGTTATTCCATTTGCTCGACACTGCCTTGGATAACTTTCCATGATAGGATTTCCAGCTGCTGCACATTCTTCAAAGTTAGTTATTTCAGAGCAACCGCTAATAAAAATAATTATAAGAATAAATGTTGTTAAGATAATTTTGTTCATTTCTTAAATGCTTTAACCCATACCTTTATTGCCAGCAAAACAGCAATTATTACAATAACCCACACATATTGCTTAACAAAACCAGACCAATATGCACCAATTATAGCTCCAATCAGCAAGCTAACAGTCTTGATTGCTGCTATATCTAAATAATCCAGCTTTTTTATCATACCATTATACCAAGAAATAATTCCCATTTTTTATCACCTTACCATTTCTTTGTTTTGGGAGTATTTAATTTTATGTATTTATTAATAACAAGACAAAATAACAATATTTTTAAGGTAAAATAGCTTTCCAAGGTTCTATGAACGTATTAGTAGCAAATTACAGACAGGCTCAGGCTGAAAATTATGTTGGACTTATTCCACGCAATTTAAAAGAATTAGGTTTAGATGCTAGTGTAACTATAATGCCCGATCAGAAAATCGTAGGTGATTATGTGGAAGAGGCTAGTGGAACAGAAGGTAGTGTAGATGTTGTTCTTATGAATGCATCTAGGTCTGCTGTAAATTCTGATGGAGTATCACAAAATCCTGCTGAAATAAGAGCAACAATAAGTCAATTGGTAGAGTATGGAATACCCGTCATTGCAGAGACTTGTCATAGTTGCCCTGTATCCCCTGAGGAAGTACGTGCTTTAGGTGCAGAATCCTTAAGTGAGATTAGGTATAGAATAGACACAGACCCATTATATGCTCTTTTATTAAAACATCATATTCCTAAAACTCCAGATGAACCAAAAGTATAATTAGTTTGATTATTTCTTAAAAAGGTCGCATAACGACCGTTATACGACCTTTTCCAAAACCCAGCGGAAAGCAAAGCTTTCTAGGATTTTGAAAATCTTCGATTTTCCACAACCTATTTAAATTACAATAATATTAACACTTCTTATGGAAATCGATTACCAAAAACTCGGCTTTAAGTGCGGCTTAGAAATACACCAGCAATTAGAAGGGAAAAAACTATTCTGTGACTGCAAAACAATAAATTCAGATAAAGAAGCTGATGTTAAGTTCGAAAGGAGATTAAGAGCTGTAGCTGGAGAGACTGGAGAAGTTGACATTGCAGCAAAGCATGAGATGAAAAAAGGCAAGAAATTCATCTATGAAGCCAACTCAGAAGATACTTGTTTGGTTGAATATGATGAAGAACCTCCTCATGCTTTAAACAAAGAAGCTCTGGAAACAGCATTAAAGATTGCTTTACTATTAAACGCTAAAATAGTTGATGAAATACAAATAATGAGGAAAACAGTTGTTGATGGTTCTAATGTCTCTGGTTTCCAAAGAACTACTTTAGTTGCGCAAGATGGTTTTATTGAAACTTCTAAAGGCAAAGTAAAAATACAAACTATTTGTTTGGAAGAAGAAGCTGCTCAAAAACTGGAAGAAAGCAATAATTATGTAAAATATAGGCTAGATAGATTGGGAATACCTTTAATTGAAATAGCTACAGATGCAAGCATAAAAAACAACGAGCATGCAAAAGAAGCAGCAGCTTACATAGGAATGGTTCTAAGAAGCGTTGGTGTAAAAAGAGGCTTAGGTACAATAAGACAAGATGTTAATGTTTCAATAGAAAAAGGTGCAAGAACAGAAATAAAAGGCTTTCAGGACTTAAGAAGCATTCCAAAAGTAATTGATTATGAAATACACAGGCAACTAAATGCGATAAAACAAAATAAAAAACTAAACAAAGAAGTAAGGAAAGTAGAGAAAGACTTTACAACCTCTTTCTTAAGACCATTACCAGGAGCAGCTAGATTATATCCTGAAACAGATGTCTTGACAACAAGAATAGATAAAAAATACATAGAAAATCTAAAAAAACAATTACCAAAACTATTAGCACATAAAGAAGAAGATTTAGAGAAAAAATACAAGATAGCTAAAGATTTGGCAAAAGAATTGATAGGAAATGAATTATTTGAAGCGTTAGTTAAAAAATACAATAAATTAGAGCCGTCAGTGATTGCCCACACTTTAGTCAATATCCCTAAAGAGATCAAAACAAGATTCAATCATGATATTTCTAAATTAGACAAAGAGCATTTTGAAGAAGTTTTGGATTACTTAAACAAAGGAAAGATAGCAAAAGAAGCGATTATTGATTTATTAATAAAGAAAATAAAGAACGAAAAGATAAAACTAGAATCCTTCACCGGAATTTCTGAAAAAACATTAGAAAAAGAAATAAAAGAACTGTTAGAAAAGAAAAAAGGATTGAATTTAGGAGCTTACATGGGAATTCTTATGTCCAAATACAGAGGAAAAGTTGATGGAAAGAAGATAATGGAATTGTTGAAGAAATTTGTCAAATAGACAGCAAGACAACTCCAATAATAACAGTAACAACACCCAATTTCTGGTTTAATTCTAAAATTTCCTTGAAGAATATTCTTGCCAATATAATAGCCACAATTGGGAATGCGGATACAATTGGGGCAATTATTGATGTATTTTCATAAGTTAAACCTGCTCCAAATAACAAAAAGGCACCTGATTCTAAAATGCCGGCTAATATTACAAGCAACAAAGCATTTCTTGGAAATGAAATATTTTTCTTTGTTATACCTGAATACATTAATACATAAAAAACTACAAATACTTTGAGTAAAAAAATCGGAAAAAACCACCCTAATTCGCTCACCAAAATATCAATTAATATAACCATAACACCCCATCCAAACATTGTAATTAATGCATATTCTACACCAGTTGCAATGTTTTTTAACTTTAATTTTATTAAATCATGAAATTTAAAAGACGTTAAAATAGCGCCCAGAATTGCTAAAGTTACACCTATTGCTTGCACCCTAGTTAGCGTTTCATTAAGAAATATCAAACTTAAGATTACTGTAATTACTGCAGAAGCAGAAGAAATTGGACTTATAATAGAAACATATCCTACTTGCAATCCTTTGTAGAATGCCAAACCTGCAATAACAATAATTAAGCTAGAAATTGAGATTAATATTAAAGTAGGGAATGGAATAGAGGGAAATTTAAAGAATAATGCAAATATAATTAAAAAAAACACCAAACCAATTGATTGGCTCCATAGGAACGTCTTGATAACAGTAATTTTCCTTACAGCTTTTGCAGCTACGAAATCAGCAATTCCCCAGCTGATCATTGCAACAATTGCGAATAAAATACCTAAGGTTAACATTTTATACTTCTTCTATTTCTAAATTTGAGATATATGTTTTTTTGTGGCATAAATAATCATCTTTAGCAACTTGTCTGCAATATCCACAAATAGTTGAAGGATTGTAGCATAAACCCTTTTGTTCGAATAAAGTGGCATTAAAAGGTAAATTTTGGCATAATTTAATCACC
>CEPX01019455.1_pt1 | contig 24062 bp, 21 predicted proteins | sample 361361 | NCBI WGS metagenome assembly CEPX01 (sample SAMEA2619974, study PRJEB7988) | marine metagenome | biome: marine biome (ENVO:00000447); feature: mesopelagic zone (ENVO:00000213) & marine oxygen minimum zone (ENVO:01000065); material: "saline water (ENVO:00002010), including plankton...
CCATTGGTCTAGAATTGGTCATAAAACAATAGTAATACTTTAATTGATATGAATATAGCAATTGTTGGAGCAACAGGGAACGTCGGAAGAAAGCTACTAGAAGTTTTGGAAAGAACTAATTTTGAGTTTAGTGAAATATATTTAATAGCCTCAGATAAGAGCGTGGGGAAAAAAATTACGTTTAAAAATAAAAATCACTCAATTATTGGTTTAAGTAACTTTGATTTTGGAAAAGTAAAATTGGCATTTTTTTCTGCGGGTAGTTCTATTGCAGAGAAATGGGCACCTATTGCAGCAAAAAAAACTATCGTAATTGATAATTCAAAACATTTTAGAATGAATGAAGATATTCCTTTAGTCGTTCCTGAAGTAAATCCTGAAGCTTTAAAGCTTTATAAAAATAAGAATATTATTGCAAATGCCAATTGTTCAACTATTCAATTAGTTTTGGCCTTAAAGCCTTTACACGATCAATTTAAAATTAAAAGAGTGGTAGTTTCAACTTACCAGTCAGTATCAGGAGCCGGGCAAAATCATATGACCGAGTTAAAGGAACAAAGCAAACTAGTTTTGGATAAGAAAAAGGTAAATTCAAAAAATTTTACCAAACAAATTGCCTTTAACGTTATACCGCATATTGATTCTTTTATGGATGATGGTTCTACAAAAGAAGAGTGGAAAATGACAGTAGAGACAAAAAAAATTTTGGATCCAAATATAGCTTTGACAGCAACATGTGTCAGAGTTCCAGTATTCATTGGTCACTCTGAGTCAGTTAATATAGAGTTTAAATCCGAAGTTAATGCCGAAAAAATTAGACAATGTTTAGCAAAAGCACCTGGATGCAAAGTTGTCGATGAAGCTAAAGACGGAGGATATATAACTCCAGCTGAATCAGCAGGAGATTTTACAACTTATGTTTCAAGAATTAGAGAAGACAAGACTCAAAAAAACTCCATTAATATGTGGATTGTTTCTGACAATTTGCTTAAGGGTGCGGCGCTTAATGCGATGCAAATTGCAACTATTTTGATTAAAAAATATATTAATTAGAATAAAATGAACGATTCAAAAAATCCATTATCGCCACATCTTCAGATTTACAGATGGAACATTTCATCATTGATTTCTATTTCTCATAGAGTGACAGGAATAATCAATGTGATTGGACTGATTATTATTTGTTTATGGATTGGATTGCTTTTTGTAGGCGAATCAAGCTATGAGCTTATTGATGTTTTTTTTCAATCTTACTTTGGAAAATTATTTATAATAGGTTTTGTCTGGTCTTATAGTTTTCATCTATTAAGCGGTATAAGGCATTTCATTTTAGATTTAGGTTATGGTTACGAAATTAAAACAGCAAATGCTTCAGGAATCATAGTTATTGTTAGCTCACTTTTGTTGACTGTTTTGCTGTGGTTAATTGGAAGAGGATTAATTTAAATGAAGACATCACGTAAATGGATAATTCAAAGAGCGAGTGCTTTATTGATGATCCCTTTAATGGGTTGGTTTGTTGTAAGTTTGATTTCAATTTATGACAAAGGTTATCTTGAAGCTATGACCTTTTTTTCTTTAGAAGAATCTAAAATTAGAATGCTAATCTTAATTATAATTAGTTTTATGCACATAATTTTAGGTCTAAATGAAGTGTATGAAGATTATATTCAGGAGGAAAAAGCTAAAAATATCGCAAACAAAATTACAAATGTTTTGGGTATAATTATACCGACAACAATAATAATTATTTTATTTAATTTAAATGCATGAGTTCATATAAAATTATTGATCACGAATACGACGTTTTGGTTGTAGGGGCAGGGGGAGCAGGTTTACGGGCAGCAGTAGGATTGAGCGAATCTGGTCTAAAAACTGCATGTATTTCAAAAGTTTTTCCAACGAGAAGCCACACATCGGCAGCCCAAGGTGGTATTTCGGCTGCACTAGGTAATGCAGGTGAGGATGATTGGCGCTGGCACATGTACGATACGGTTAAAGGATCAGATTGGTTAGGAGATCAAGATTCCATCGAATATCTATGCAAAGAGGCTCCAAATGCTGTTATAGAACTGGAGCATTACGGCGTTCCATTTAGCAGAACCAAAGAAGGTAAGATATACCAGCGTGCCTTTGGCGGAATGACAAAAAATTATGGTAACGAACCCATTCAAAGGACTTGTGCAGCGGCAGATAGAACTGGCCATGCAATTTTACACACATTGTACGGACAAGCACTTAAACATAAGACAGAATTTTTTATTGAGTATTTTGTTTTAGATTTGTTGATGAAAAATGGTGAATGCAAGGGTGTGATTGCATGGAATTTAAACAAAGGCACAATTCATAGATTTCGATCTCATATGACAATTTTAGCTACAGGTGGTTATGGAAAAGTTTATTACTCTGCTACTGCCGCACATACTTGTACTGGTGATGGAAACGGCATGGTACTAAGGGCTGGACTGCCACTACAAGATATGGAATTTGTTCAATTTCATCCTACAGGACTTTATGGAATAGGCTGTTTGATTTCTGAAGCTGTTAGGGGAGAGGGTGGTTTTCTATTAAATTCTAAAGGTGAGCGATTTATGGAAAAATACGCTCCCAAAACTAAAGATCTTGCTTCAAGAGATGTTGTAAGCAGGTCAATTGCCATTGAAATAAACGAGGGTCGTGGGATTGGTGAAAACAAGGATTATGTGCATTTACATATTGAGCATGTTGATCCCAAAATAATCGAATCACGTTTACCTGGGATATCGGAGACAGTGGAAACCTTTGCAGGTAGAGATGTAACCAAGGAGCCTATACCCGTTGTTCCCACGGTTCATTATAATATGGGAGGTATACCAACGAATTATAAAGCAGAAGCAATTACTTTAAATGGTAAAGAAAAAACAATTTCTGGATTAATGGCTATCGGAGAAGCAGCATGCGTGTCTGTTCATGGAGCAAATAGATTGGGCTCAAATTCTTTAGTTGATCTTATTGTTTTTGGAAAAGTTGCTGCTAAAAGAGCTGCTGAATTAGTAAAAAAAAATTCACCTCATGAAGAAATTTCAAAAAGTGAAGCAGATAAATCGCTGGATAGATTCGATAAATTGAGAAATAGAAATGGATCAAATAAAACTTCCGAACTTAGACTTTCCATGCAAAAAATTATGCAATCAAAATGTGCAGTTTTTAGAACTGAGAAAACTTTAAAAGAAGCTGTTGACGAAATCAAAAAACCATATGAGGGTATGCAATCGATATTCATCAAAGATAAATCTTTAATTTTTAACACAGATTTAATGGAGGCTTTGGAGTTCGATAATCTCATTCGTCAGGCCATGACAACTATAAAATCTGCTTATTTTAGAAAAGAAAGTAGAGGAGCTCATGCCAGGGAAGACTATCCTAAAAGAGATGATTCTAATTATATGAAACATACCCTAAGTTGGCAAAATGGTGTTGAGGTAAGAATTGACTATAAACCAGTGAATTTATCGACTTTGACCAACGATGTTCAAACTTTTCCTCCCAAAGAAAGAGTTTACTAATGGTACAATTCAATCTTCCTGAAAATTCTAAAATTTTAAAAGGTAAATATTTTAAAGACAAAACAGGTTCTTCAAATATAAAAAAAGTTCATATTTATAGGTGGAGTCCAGAAAGCAACGAAAATCCTAGAGAAGATACATTTGAAGTTGATATGAACACATGTGGTAATAAAGTTTTAGATATTTTAAATAAAATTAAAAACGAAATAGATTCATCTCTTACTTATAGACGGTCGTGTGCGCATGGTGTTTGTGGTTCGTGCGCCATGAACATTGATGGAACAAATACACTTTCTTGCATGAAGTCTCATAAAGATATAGGCGGTGATATCCGAATTTATCCACTTCCACATTTGAAAGTGATCAAAGATTTAGTGGCGGACTTAAGTACATTGTATAAACAATACGAATCAATTGAACCTTGGTTAAAAGTAAAAGAAGCTGAATTTCAAAAAAAAGAAGTCAAACAATCAAAAGAAAATAGAGATAAGCTAGATGGCTTGTATGAGTGTATTATGTGTGCGTGTTGTTCAACTTCATGCCCTAGTTATTGGTGGAATGGAGAAAAATATTTAGGTCCTGCTGTTCTACTCCAGGCTTATCGCTGGATTTCAGATAGCCGTGATGAGGAAAAAAAAATGAGATTAAAAATGGTCGCTGATAAATTAAAATTATACAGATGCCATACAATAATGAATTGCACAAGTGCCTGTCCAAAAGGACTGAATCCTGCAAAAGCTATTGGCTCAATTAAAAAAATGCTTGCAACAACCTAGAAGCTTAATTAAATCTTTTCTATATATTTATGAATTTAATTGAACATTTTGTAAATGGCAAAGTATTCAGAGGTTCTTCAAAAAGAACATCGAAGGTATTTAATCCAGCGGCCGGAGAACAAACATCGGAAGTTAATTTAGCTTCAAAAGTTGATGTAGATGCTGTTGTCCAAAAGGCCAAAGAAGCATTTATTGATTGGTCTAATAAACCACCCATACAAAGAGCAAGAGTAATATTCAAATTTAAAGAATTAATAGAAAAAAATTCAGACGAAATAACAAAGCTAATAGTTTCCGAACATGGAAAAGTTTATGAAGATGCAAAAGGTTCTTTGACGAGAGGACTAGAAGTTGTTGAATTTGCTTGCGGTATTCCAAATTTGCTTAAGGGTGAATTTACGGAAAATGTGGGTACAGATATTGATAGTTGGTCAGTCAGACAACCTTTGGGAGTTTGCGCAGGAATAACTCCATTTAATTTTCCGGCCATGGTGCCAATGTGGATGTTTCCTATATCCATTGCGTGTGGTAACACATTTGTCCTAAAGCCTTCAGAAAAAGATCCATCCTGTTCTATTAGATTGGCTCAATTGTTCAAAGAGGCTGGATTACCAGATGGAGTTTTCAATGTTGTTAATGGAGACAAAGAGGCAGTTGACGCTTTATTAACAAACAAAGATGTGGCCGCTATAAGTTTTGTTGGATCCACACCCATTGCAAAATATATATATGAAAATGCTGCAAAAAATGAAAAACGTGTTCAAGCTTTGGGTGGTGCAAAAAATCATTGTGTTGTAATGCCAGATTGTGATCTCGATCAAGCCGTTAATGGTTTGATGGGTGCAGCTTATGGGTCAGCAGGAGAAAGATGTATGGCACAATCAGTTGTAGTTGCAGTTGGAAAAACTGGAGATCAATTGGTTAATAAACTATCAAAAAAAGTAGAAGCACTTAAGATTGGACCTGGCTCAGATAAAAATTCAGAAATGGGACCCCTTGTTGCAAAAGAACATTTAGAAAAAGTCAAAGGATATGTAGAACTTGGAATAAAAGAGGGTGCGAAATTAGTAGTTGACGGAAGAAACATAAAAGTTCACGGTTCTAAAAAAGGTTTTTTTATTGGAGGATGTCTTTTTGATCATGTAAGAAAAAATATGAAAATTTATAAAGAAGAAATATTTGGCCCTGTCCTTTCTGTCGTTAGAGTTAAAGATTTTAAATCAGCCGTAGATTTAGTAAATGAACATGAATTTGGAAATGGAACAAGCATTTATACTCGCGATGGTGACGTTGGTAGGACTTTTGCTAATAAAATAAAAGTTGGAATGGTTGGAATTAATATTCCTATTCCGGTACCTGTGGCATTTCATAGTTTTGGCGGCTGGAAACGTTCTTTGTTCGGAGACCAACATATGTGCGGGCCTGAGGGAGTAAGATTTTATACCAAACTTAAAACTATTACTTCCAAGTGGCCTTCTGGAATAAGATCAAATGCAGATTTTGTAATGCCAACAATGAAATAAAAATGAAAAAAAAAATATCTCTAATTGGTGCTGGTCAGATTGGTGGAACACTAGCCCATTTAATTGGGTTAAAGGAACTGGCAGATGTAGTTTTGTTTGATGTTGCAACGGGAATTGCAAGAGGAAAGGCATTAGATATTGCCCAATCATCCTCCGTAGACGGATTTGATGTTAGATTTAGTGGCACCGATCAATATGAAGATATTAAATCTTCCGATGTGATAATTATAACTGCTGGAGTTCCTAGAAAACCAGGTATGAGTAGAGATGATCTTTTGGGAATAAATTTGAAAATTATAAAACAAGTTGCTGAGGGAATAAAAAATTATGCTCCAAATGCCTTTGTAATTTGTATAACCAATCCTTTAGATGTCATTGTAATGGCACTTCAACAATATTCAAAATTACCAACAAATAAAGTGGTTGGAATGGCAGGCATATTAGACAGTTCTAGGTTTAAATTATTTTTATCCCTAGAATTAAAAGTTTCCGTTAAACAGATTGAAGCATTAGTGATGGGTGGACATGGAGACACTATGGTTCCCCTACCCCGATATACTAAAGTCTCAGGAAAATCTTTAGAAGCATTGATTTCTGAGGAAAAAATTTCAAAAGAAAAATTAAATCAAATTATTCAAAGAACAAGAGATGGTGGTGCAGAAATAATTAAACTTTTGGAAAAAGGCTCAGCTTATTACGCGCCAGCAGCGTCCGGAGTTGAAATGGCAGAATCGTATTTAAAAGATCAAAAAAAACTATTGCCTTGTGCTGCCTATTTAAACGGAGAATATGGTGTTAAAGATTTATATGCTGGGGTTCCGGTAATTATTGGTAGCAAAGGTGTAGAAAAAATTGAAGAACTATCACTAAATAACGAAGAAAAAAAACAATTTGAAAAATCAATTAGTGCCGTGAATGATTTGTGGTTATCAGCTCGTAAAATTGATCCAGAATTAAAATAATCACAAAATTAAAATAAATGAATATTCACGAATATCAGGCAAAAGAGTTATTAAAAAAATTTGGAGTCCCTATTCCCAAGGGCGTGGTTACTTTTTCTGTTGAAGAAACACTAGAAAAGGCGAAATTACTTAAAATCAACAAATATGTTTTAAAAGCTCAAATTCATGCTGGCGGAAGAGGTAAGGCGGGAGGAGTAAAAATTTTGGATAACTTAGATGATTTAAAAAAAGAATCATCGAATCTATTTGGAAAATTTTTAAAAACTCACCAAACCGGACCTAAAGGTAAGGAAATTAAAAGATTATATATCGAAGAAGCTACCGAAATTGATAAAGAATTTTATTTGTCATGCTTGGTAGATAGAGCCAGTTCTAAAATTGCTTTTATTTCAAGCGCAGAAGGAGGCATGGATATAGAGGAAGTTGCTCTAAAAAATCCAAATAATATAATTACTTATAAACTAGATTATAAGGATAAAATTTCAGATGAAGAAGCTGAAAAAGTTATTTCAATTTTTAACTTAAAAAATTCAACAAAGAATCAAACTAAAAAAATAGTTCAGTCAATTTATCAAGCTTTTGTTAAAACTGATGCCAGCTTAATAGAAGTCAATCCATTGGTTATAACAAAAAAGGGAAATATTTTGTGTTTAGATGCAAAAATAAATTTTGATGATAACGGTTTATACAAACATCCAGAAATTTTAAAACTGAGAGATTTAAACGAGGAAGAACCCGCAGAGATTGAAGCAAGTAAATATAATTTGTCATATATAAAATTGAATGGAAAAATTGGTTGCATGGTAAACGGAGCAGGTCTTGCAATGGCAACAATGGATATTATAAAATTAAATGGTGAAGAACCTGCTAATTTTTTAGATGTTGGAGGTGGCGCCTCTAAAGAAAAAGTTGCTGCAGCATTTAAAATAATTTTATCTGACAAAGCTGTTAAAGGAATTTTAATCAATATTTTTGGTGGAATAATGAGATGCGATGTTTTAGCCCGGGGAGTAGTTGATGCAGCTAAAGAGATTAAGGTTTCAGTTCCACTTGTTGTAAGATTGGCTGGTACTAATTTTCAAGAAGGAAAAAAAATTTTGAATAATTCTAGTTTGAAGATTATATCTGCCAATAATTTGGGAGATGCTGCAAAAAAAATTGTTGAGGCAATAAAATAATATGTCAATCTTAGTTGATAATAATACAAAGTTAATTTGCCAAGGCTTTACAGGTGGTCATGGAACTTTTCATTCCAAACAAGCAATAAAATATGGAACACAACTAGTTGGAGGTGTAACACCAAAAAAAGGCGGACAAAAGCATTTGGGTCTACCAGTTTTTAATACAGTCGAAGAAGCAAAAAAATCAACTGGAGCTACAGCAACAATGATTTATGTTCCCGCCAAATTTGCAGCTGATGCAATTATCGAGGCAATTGATAGCGAAATTGAACTTATTGTTTGTATTACCGAAGGAATACCCGTTTTAGATATGCTGAAAGTTAAATTAAATTTAACTAGATCCAATAGCCGCTTAATTGGACCTAATTGCCCAGGAATCATAACTCCTGACGAATGCAAGATTGGGATTATGCCTGGAAATATTCACAAAAGAGGATCCGTAGGTATCGTCTCCAGATCGGGAACTTTGACATATGAAGTGGTTGCCCAAACAACTGAAAATGGCTTAGGTCAATCAACGTGTATTGGAATTGGTGGAGATCCAATTAATGGTACAAATTTTATAGACTGCTTAGATTTATTTTTAAAAGATCCGGAGACAAAATCAATATTGATGATTGGAGAAATTGGTGGAACTGCCGAAGAAGAAGCGGCAGAATTTTTAAAAAATCATATTATAAAAAAACCTGTAGTTGGATTTGTTGCTGGCATTACCGCTCCGTCTGGAAGAAGAATGGGACACGCTGGTGCGATTATTGCAGGAGGGAAAGGTGGAGCTGAAGAAAAAATAAAAATCATGGAATCATGCGGAATAACTATTGCCAAGTCTCCTGCAGAAATTGGCAATACACTATTACATAAACTTCATCGTTGATAATTCATTATTTATGTTAGTATGAGACAAACAAATTATGCCAGTTATTAAGGACAATTCAATTTACGAAAAAACTTCTTTTCTAAGCAAGGGCAATAGTGCCTTTATTGAAAATATGTATTTAAAATATATTAGTAATAATTCCCAATTACCCCAGGGTTGGAAAGAATTTTTTGATGGACTAGGTGAAGAAAAAAACAATATTTTATACGAAATTCAAGGACCTAGTTGGGCACCTAAAAAAAGCAATATTAAAAAAACAATAGATCAAAGAGAAATTTCTATGAAAGAAACTTCTAGTGAGATCATATCTTCGGCTAAAGATTATGAAAAAGAAAAAGAGCAATCTGTAAAAGCTATAGCACTAATAAGAGCTTATAGAATTAGAGGACATCTCATTGCAAATCTCGATCCTCTAGGATTAATGGAGAGAAAATTCCTTGAAGAACTTCATCCATCTGACCATGGTTTTAAAAAAGAAGATTATAATAAAAAGATTTATCTAAGAGAATATATGGATCGTAAGTATGCAACCATCAATGAAATACTTTTATTTCTTAGAAAAACTTATTGTTCAACCATAGGGGCTGAACATATGCATATTTCAGATCCTATCGAAAAAAAATGGTTTAGAGAACGAATGGAAAAAAAAGAAAATCAATTACACTTTACCGATAATGGTAAAAAGGCAATTTTAAATAAATTAGTACAGGCTGAAGGTTTCGAAAAGTTTCTTGCAGTCAAGTTTATCGGTACAAAAAGATTTGGCATTGATGGAGGAGAATCTTTAATTCCTGCTTTAGAGCAAATAATAAAACGTGGCGGTCAACTAGGTGTTAAAGAAGTTAAAATTGGAATGCCGCATAGAGGCAGATTAAATGTATTAGCAAATCTATTACAAAAAACTTATAAAAGAATTTTAAATGAATTTATAGGCGAACATTATTCTTCTGCTAAAGATTCAACAGGTGATGTAAAATATCATTTAGGCGCTTCTTCAAATAGAGATTTTGACGGCAATTTAGTTCATATAAGTTTAACAGAAAATCCTTCTCATTTGGAAGCTGTTAATCCTGTAGTGCTAGGTCAAACTCGTGCCAAACAATTTTTTCATCAAGATAAAAAAAGACAGAAAGTGGTGCCAATATTAATTCATGGAGACGCTGCCTTTGCAGGCCAAGGCGTTGTTGCAGAATGTTTTGCTATGTCTGGGGTAAGGGGGCACAGTACAGGAGGAACAATTCATATCATTGTTAATAATCAGATAGGTTTTACTACCAGCCCAAAATTTGCCAGATCCTCACCTTATCCATCAGATATTGCTAAAATGGTTGAAGCACCAATTTTGCATGTGAATGGTGACGATCCAGAAGCGGTAGTTCATTGTGCGAGAATTGCAGTGGAATTTAGACAAAAATTTAACAGGGATATAGTGGTAGATATGATTTGTTACAGGAGATTCGGACATAATGAAGGTGACGAACCTTCCTTTACTCAACCAATAATGTATCAAAAAATTAAAAAACATCCATCAACACTAAGTGTTTATGCCGAAAAACTCATCAAAGAAGGAACAATTAGTGAAGAAGAATTCATAATTATGAAAACAGATTTCAAAAACCTTCTGAACGAACAATTCAAAACTGCAAGAGAATATAGACCAAAAATAGAATGGTTCGAAGGAGTTTGGTCAAGATATAAGCCCGAAAGAGGAAAGGATAAAAGGGGAATTACCGGAGTATCAATAGATAAAATAAGAAAAATTGGAGAAAAAATCACTTTTATTCCCCAAGATTTTAATGTTCACCCAACAATTAAAAAAATTTATGAAAATAAAAAGAAAATGTTTCAGACAGGAAAAGGTTTTGACTGGGCAACAGCTGAACAATTGGCATTTGCAACACTATTAGAAGAAGGTTATCCAGTAAGACTTTCCGGTCAAGATTCAGGAAGAGGAACTTTTAGTCAAAGACATTCTGTACTTCGGGATCAGAAAAATAACAATCATTATATTCCTTTAAACAATATTTCAAAAAAACAGAAAAAATTTGAAGTAATTGATAGTTTACTCTCAGAGCTTGCAGTATTAGGCTTTGAATATGGTTATGCTCTCTCTGAGCCCACAACACTGGTAGTGTGGGAGGCACAATATGGTGATTTTGCAAATGGAGCCCAGGTTGTAATTGATCAATTTGTTACCTCAGGAGAAAGAAAATGGTCAAGGGCAAACGGCATAGTTATGTTATTGCCCCATGGTTATGAAGGACAAGGTCCTGAACATTCTTCTGCTAGGTTAGAAAGATTTTTGCAACTTTGTGCTCAAGAAAATATTCAAGTTATGAATTGTACAACTCCCGCTAATTATTTTCATGCTTTAAGGAGGCAAATTCACAGAGATTATAGAAAACCCCTGATAATCATGACTCCAAAATCTTTATTAAGACACAATATATGTGTTTCAAATATAGAAGATTTTTCAAAGGAAAATACTATTCATAGAGTTCTTATGGATCATGCTGATGTTGGAGGTTATGGGTTAATTAAGCTTAAAAAAGATACAGAAATTAGAAAAGTAATTATGTGTTCCGGAAAAGTTTATTTTGATCTTATAAAAGCGAGAGAAAAACTGAAAAAAAATGATGTATTTTTCATTAGGATAGAAGAATTATATCCATTTCCAGTAAAAACATTAGCCAAACATTTAAAAAGATTCAAAAAAAATACCAACTTTTATTGGTGTCAAGAAGAACCCCAAAATATGGGCGCCTGGAATGCTGCAAGAAATTATATTGAATGGACATTGGATTACATAGAATCAGAAAATCCAAAAGTTGTCTATATTGGAAGAAAACCAGCAGCTTCACCTGCAAGCGGATATCAAAAAAAACACCTTGCACAACAGGAAGAAATAATAGAAAAGGTTTTTAAGCAGTAAATATATGAGTGAAAATATTGTTGTGCCGGCTCTCGGAGAAAGCATTACTGAGGCGACTATTTCCAAATGGATAAAAAACCAAGGCGATCAAGTAAGGGAAGATGAACCAATCGTTGAGCTTGAAACCGACAAAGTTAATGTCGAAGTACCATCCCCAGCAGAAGGTGTAATATCAAAAACTAATTTTAAAGCAGGAGATACAGTCGAAGTCGGAGCTTTACTTGGAACAATAAGTTCACATGGTGACAAAGTTATCTCAAGTGAGAATGTTGTGTCAATTACCAAAATAAAAGGACAAAAAAAAAAGCAAGATGCTATTAAAGAAGAAAAAGATATATCAATTTTTGATAAGAAAGAGTCACATGATAATAAAAAAGAAACAGAACAGCCTCTAGTTTTAGATCAGCAGGTCGAAAAAGAAACAGAACAGTCCCCAGTTTTAGATCAAAATGTTTCAGAAAACAAAAATTCTTTCCAAGACAAGGATCTATCAAGTGAATTATCACCAGCGGTAAGAAAAATTGTGGATGAAAAAAAAATAGATTTGAACAGAGTTCAAGGCACAGGAAAAGAAGGAAGAATTTTAAAAGGCGATCTAATTAATTTGATGGATCAATTACCACAGCCTTCTGAAAGAAAAATAAAGTATGGATTAGAGGAAGTTATTAAAATGACCAGACTTAGGATAACTATAGCTAAAAGGTTAAAAGAAGCTCAAGAAAACGCAGCTATCTTGACAACATTTAATGAAGTTGACATGAGTGATATCATTCAGACGAGAAAAGATTACCAGGAAAATTTTAAAAAAAAGTTCTCTGTTAAATTAGGTCTGATGTCGTTTTTTGTCAAAGCAAGTATTGTTGGACTAAGAAATTTTCCCGCAGTTAATGCAGAAATAAAAGGGGACAACATTGTTTATAAAAATTATTATAATATAGGTTTTGCGGTTGGCACCGACAAAGGATTAGTTGTACCTGTATTAAAAAATGCAGATGAAATGTCTTTTGCTGATATTGAGAAAAATATCAATATCATTTCTGATAATGCTAGGAATGGCAAATTAGCCATTCAAGATCTTCAAGGGGGGACATTTACAATTAGCAACGGAGGCGTTTATGGCTCAATGCTTTCAACTCCTATTTTGAATCCTCCTCAGTCTGGCGTTCTGGGAATGCATAATATTGTTGAAAGACCAATTTCGAAAGAAGGTGAAATTTTATCAAGACCCATAATGTACTTGGCTCTATCCTATGATCATAGAATTATTGACGGAAAAGATTCAGTTTCTTTTCTAAAATGTATTAAAGAGCATTTAGAAGAACCAAAAAGATTATTTTCAAATTTGTAACAATGTCCGAAACTTTCGATGTAGTTATAATTGGTGGAGGACCAGGAGGTTATGTTTGTGCCATACGATCCGCACAGCTTGGTTTCAAAACAGCTTGCATTGAATCTAGGGCTACACTAGGTGGCACTTGTCTTAACGTAGGATGTATACCTTCAAAAAGTTTACTCAATTTATCCGAAAATTTTATTAAAGCAAAAAAGAATTTTTCCAGTGTAGGAATTGAAATAGGAGAATTAACTTTAAACCTTTCAAAAATGATGAAAACAAAAGAAAAATCTGTGACAGTTTTAACTAAAGGAATAGAATTTTTATTCAAAAAAAATAAGGTTACCCACATTAAAGGTCAGGCATCATTCAAATCAAATAACGAAATAATTGTTCAGGAAAAAAATTCTCAAAAAATCTACAAAGCAAATCGTATAATAATCAGCACTGGCTCGGCGCCAACTTCTTTACCAGGTATAAAAATTGATGAAAAAATTATTGTTTCTTCAACTGGAGCTTTATCATTTAACAAAGTGCCTAAAGAATTAGTTATCATTGGTGGGGGATATATAGGATTAGAAATGGGCTCCGTTTGGAAAAGACTAGGATCCAATGTTACGGTCATTGAATTTTTAGATCATATTGCCTCGGGAATAGATAAAGATATGTCTTCCGAATTTCAAAAAATTCTTAAAAAACAAGAAATTAATTTTAAATTAAATTCAAAAGTTATCAGAGTTAACGTCATAAAGGATAAAGCTGTTGTCAATTATATATCTAAAGAAACTAGCGAAAGAAAAAAAATTGAAGCAGATAAAGTTTTGGTTGCAGTTGGAAGAAAACCCTATACCGAAGGATTAAATTTAAAAAAAGTGTCTGTAAAAAGTGATAATCAAGGTAGAATTCAGGTAGATAATAAATTCCAAACATCTGTAAAAAATATTTATGCAATAGGTGATGTAATTAGAGGCCCAATGCTAGCTCATAAAGCAGAAGAGGAAGGAATTGCTGTGGCCGAAATAATTGCGGGACAGTCAGGACATGTAAACTATAATATGATTCCAATGGTAATTTATACATCTCCCGAGGTAGCATCAGTTGGAAAAACAGAACAACAATTAATTGAAGAGAATATAAAATATAAAATTGGAAAATTTCCTTTTATGGCCAATCCAAGAGCAAAAGTAATTAATGAAACAGAAGGGTTTGTTAAAATATTAGCAGAAGAAAAGACTGACAAAGTATTAGGAGTTCATATTATAGGACCTCATGCTGGTGATATGATTGCAGAAATGGTTTTGGCAATGGAATTTGGTGCAAGCTCTGAAGATTTAGCAAGAACTTGTCATGCTCATCCAACATATTCAGAAGCTATTAAAGAGGCTGCACTTGCAGTAGATAAAAGACCAATACACTCTTAAAAAATTTTCATATTATACAAATATGAAGGTTCCGATTCTTATCCCTAATATTTTTGACCACCCATTTACTTATGATAGCAATTCTTTAAATTTAGATAAAGGAAATTACGTTATCGTACCATTCGGTTCAACTAAAATAACAGGTATTGTTTGGGATAAGTTTGAAAAAGCTGAAAAAAAATTTCTGATAAAAAAAATAGAAAAAAAGTTGGATGTACCAAAAATGCAGGGGAGCATGATTGATTTTTTAAATTGGTTTTCAATTTATAATATTGTTCCAATGGGGATGTGTATTAGATTAACACTATTGAGCAAAGGAGCAGTAGAAAATATTCCTGAAAATTCCTTTAATCAATACCAGAAATTAAACAGAAATTTAAAATATAAGTTAAATTCTGAACAAGAAAAATGTCTATCTGAAATTAAAAAAAAGGAAAATAAATTTAATGTGCACGTTTTGGATGGGGTTACAGGTTCAGGGAAGACATTGGTTTATTTTAATAGATTGAGGGAAATTATAAATCGAGGTTATCAAGCATTAATTATGCTTCCTGAAATTGGTCTTACTACTCAATTTAAAAAAAGATTTATAGATTTTTTTGGATTTGAGCCAGCTGTTTGGCATTCAGCAACTTCAAAAAAAAATAAAAAAATAATTTGGAGAGGAATTGTTGAAAAAAAAATAAGAGTAGTAGTTGGAGCAAGATCTTCTCTTTTTTTACCTTTTGCTAAACTAGGAATAATTATTGTAGATGAGGAACATGATGCTTCTTATAAACAAGATGAAGGAATTATTTATAACGCTAGAGATATGGCTGTATCAAGAGGTTCTTTTGAGAAAATTCCGGTTCTTTTAATTACATCAATTCCTTCGGTAGAAACATTTAATAATATTATTAATAAAAAATATTCAATTTCAAAATTAAAAAAAAGGTATCAAGATGCATCTATGCCAAATTTTGAGATCATCAATTTAAATAACAAAAGGATTTCCAACAAAAGTTGGCTTGCAAATGAAACAATTAAAAAAGTTAATTATCATTTACAAAAAGGCGACCAAGTTCTGTTTTTTTTAAATAGACGAGGCTTTGCACCGTTTGTAATTTGCAAAAAGTGCTATACAAAATTTCTTTGTCCTAATTGTTCTGTTAATCTCAACTATCACAAAAGTAAAAATTTTCTTTTATGTCATTATTGTGGCTATAAAACTAAACTTAATAAAATTTGCAAAGATAACAAGCCATGTGAATTCATTATGTGCGGACCGGGTGTTGAAAGAATAGCAGAAGAATTAGAGCAAAGATATCCCGATAAAAAAATTCGAATATTTTCAAGTGATACTTTAAATAAAAAAAAATCTTCTGAAGATTTGATTGAAAAAATAGAAAATAAAAAAATTGATATACTTGTGGGCACACAATTGATTTCCAAAGGTTTTCATTTTTCAAAATTAAATTGTATTGTAGTTGTAGATGCTGATTTTTCTTCTCATGGATATGACTTAAGATCTGCAGAAAAAAACATTCAACTTTATCATCAGTTATCTGGAAGGGCTGGACGCGAGGGATTATCATCAACTATCTATTTTCAAACTTACACACCTAATGACGAAACACTGTTAAATATTTCTAAAAAAGATCCACATAAATTCTTGTTAAATGAAATTGAATTAAGAAAACTAAATAAGCTTCCACCATTTTGTAGATTTATTTCTGTTATTATTTCTGGAAAAAAAGAAAAACAAGCTATTAATGAAGCAATAAAAGTCAAAAATCAAATTACCAAAGATATTAAAGAAGAAATGCTGGGACCAGTTAATGCACCAATATTTAAACTAAACCAAAAATATAGATGTCGACTTTTATTAAGGTCTAAAAAAAATATTTTGATTCAAAAAAAATTAGCAAAAACATTGAAAAAAATAAAAATTACCTCCGGAATAAAACTTACGGTTGATGTAGATCCAATTACTTTTAATTAATGTGCTAGAATTTGGTCAATTTTACCCATAGCTCAGACTTGAAGCATAATATTTGATATGTTAGTTACAACCTGTTTAAAAATTTGCCTATTACCAAATTTAACAACTAAAAGGGGATAAATTTGAGTTCAAAGAGTAATTTTTCAGAAATAGCAGCCGGAAGATATGCTTTGGCATTATTTGAGCTTGGTCAGGAAAATTCTGAATTAAATAGAATGGAAATAGAATCAAAAAGTTTACAAGATCTAATTAAAAAAAGTTCTGAATTTATGAGTTTTGTAAAAGACCCGACATATAAAAGAAATGAACAATTGGAAGCTATAAGAATGATAAGCGACAGATTTAAATTTACTAACACTTTTAGCAAATTTCTGTCTTTTTTATGTTTTAAAAGAAGACTATTTTTTTTAGAAAAGATTCTAAATAGTTTTTTACGACTTGTATCAAAGAGTAGAGGAGAAATTCAAGCTCAATTAAATTCATCAAAAGAATTATCTCCAAGTGAACTAGAAAATATTCAAAAAGAATTATCTGAAAATTTTACATCTAAAATAAAGCTAGACTATAAATATGATCCTACGTTAATTGGTGGATTGATTATTCAGGTAGAAAGTATAATGATTGACACATCAATTAAAAATAGACTTAAACGTTTAGAAAGAAGCATAATAGAGGCTTAAATGCAAATAAATCCATCTGAAGTAACAAAGATTTTAAAAGAACAAATAAAAAAGTTTGGTGAAAAAGCAGAAATTACCGAAGTTGGACAAGTACTATCTGTTGGAGATGGTATTGCACGTGTTTACGGTTTAGATAACGTTCAAGCAGGCGAAATGGTAGAATTTTCTGACGGATCAAAAGGAATGGCCTTAAATCTAGAAAATGACAACGTTGGTGTTGTAATTTTTGGTGATGATAGATCCATCAAAGAAGGAGATATTGTTAAAAGAACAGGTGCAATCGTGGATGTTCCTGTTGGAAAAGAATTATTAGGAAGAGTTGTAGATGGCCTGGGGAATCCAATAGATGGAAAAGGTAATCTAGATAAAAAATTAAAAAGAAACAGAGTAGAAGTAAAAGCCCCCGGAATTATACCTCGTCAATCTGTAAATGAACCAGTGCAAACTGGTTTGAAAGCAATTGATAGTTTGATTCCAATTGGAAGAGGCCAAAGAGAATTAATTATTGGCGACAGGCAAACTGGAAAAACTGCAGTTGCAATTGATACAATTATTAATCAGAAAGAAATAAATCAAGGTGGTGATGAAAAAAAGAAATTGTATTGTATATACGTAGCCATCGGACAAAAACAGTCAACTGTTGCTCAGATAGTCAAATCATTGGAAGATGCAGGAGCAATGGAGTATACGACAATAGTTTCGGCAACAGCCTCCGATCCAGCTCCACTGCAATTTCTAGCACCCTATACTGGTTGTACTATGGGTGAATATTTTAGAGATAACGGTATGCATGCATTAATTATTTATGATGATTTATCCAAGCATGCTGTGGCATACAGACAAATGTCACTTCTATTAAGAAGACCACCAGGAAGAGAGGCTTATCCAGGCGACGTTTTTTATCTTCATAGCAGATTATTAGAAAGAGCGGCAAAACTTAATGACGATAAGGGTGGTGGATCACTAACCGCATTACCAATAATTGAAACACAAGCAGGTGATGTTTCTGCTTATATTCCGACTAATGTAATTTCAATTACCGATGGTCAAATTTTTTTAGAAACTGAACTATTTAATCAAGGAATAAGGCCTGCCGTTAATGTAGGATTATCAGTTTCGAGAGTAGGCTCAGCGGCACAAACAAAAGCTATGAAAAAAGTTGCTGGTTCAATAAAATTAGAATTGGCACAATATAGAGAAATGGCAGCATTTGCTCAATTTGGCTCAGATCTAGATGCTTCTACACAAAGGCTATTAAATAGAGGATCAAAATTAACTGAGCTTCTAAAACAAGATCAATATTCTCCTATGACGGTTGCACAACAGGTAATTGCGGTTTTTTCGGGTGTAAGAGGTTATTTAGACAATGTTGAATTAACTGATATTAAAAGTTTAGAAAAACAAATTTATGAAAAAGTTAAATCCTCAAACCCTGAAATTGTTGAAAATATAAATAACACAGGAAAATTAGACGAAGAAACAGAAAAAAAATTAGCATTATTTATAGAAGAATTTAAGAAAAAGAACGACAATTAATATTTTATGCCAAGTTTAGATGATTTAAAAAAAAGAATTTCAAGCATCAAGTCGACACAAAAAATCACTAAAGCTATGAAAATGGTGGCTGCTGCAAAATTGAGAAGAGCTCAAGAAAATGCTGAGAGAGGAAGACCCTTTTCAGAAAAAATGAATAATATTATTCTTAACTTAAGCAATTCAATTTCAGATAAAGAAAATGCTTCGAAATTTTTAGTTGGCACAGGGAAAGACACTACACACTTGTGTGTTGTTATTACTGCTGATAGAGGACTTTGTGGTGGGTTTAACACAAATATATGTAAAAAAGCCAAGAATTATTTTGATAAAATTTTAAAAGAAGGAAAATCATTAAAAATTTTTACAGTCGGATCCAAAGGACACGATCAATTAAAAAGAGTTTATGGAAAATATATAATTGAGAAAATAAATTTTAAGGGATTTAAAAATATTACTTATAAAGAAGCTGAAAATATCGGAGAAATTATAATTAAATTATTTGGCGAATCACAATTTGATGTATGTAAAATATTTTATAATAAATTTAAGAATGTTATTTCACAAATTCCCCAAGAACAACAAATAATACCAATTGAAAATCAAAAAAAAGAAGAATTAAAAAAATCAGATAATTTTTATGAATTTGAACCTGAAGAAAATGAAATTTTAAACAATTTACTCCCAAGAAATATATCTACTCAAATTTTCAAGGCATTTCTTGAAAATGCCGCAAGTGAACAAGGATCTAGAATGACCGCTATGGATAATGCGACAAGAAATGCTGGAGATTTAGTTGATAAGTTAACAATTACCTACAACAGAAGTAGACAAGCAGCAATTACCAAAGAACTTATTGAAATAATATCAGGAGCAGAAAGTTTATAAATAATGGATAGAAAATTTGGAAAAATTACACAGGTAATTGGGGCCGTGGTCGATGTTTATTTTGATGGTCAATTGCCAGAAATTTTGACAGCATTGGAATGTGATAATTCTGGGAATAGACTTGTATTAGAAGTTGCTCAACATTTGGGAGAAACAACAGTTAGAACTATAGCAATGGATAGTACCGAAGGACTCAAAAGAGGAGACAAAGTAACAAATACCGGTTCTCCAATCAAAGTTCCGGTTGGGCCAGAAACACTGGGTAGAATAATAAATGTCATTGGGGAACCTATTGACCAAAAAGGAAAAGTATCCACAAAAGAAAGTTGGCCTATTCATAGACCGGCCCCAAAATTTACGGAACAATCTACCGAAACAGAGATATTAGTTACTGGAATAAAAGTTGTAGATCTTCTTGCTCCTTATGCTAAAGGCGGAAAAATAGGTCTTTTCGGAGGAGCTGGTGTAGGTAAAACAGTAATTATTATGGAACTAATAAATAATATTGCAAAGGCTCACGGTGGCTTTTCAGTTTTTGCTGGTGTTGGTGAAAGAACCAGGGAAGGAAATGATTTGTACCACGAAATGATCGAATCAGGTGTAATTAAAAAGGAAGGAAAAGGTTCAAAAGCTGCATTGATTTATGGACAAATGAACGAACCACCGGGGGCACGTGCACGAGTTGGTTTGGCAGGCTTAACAGTTGCGGAATATTTTAGAGACAAAGAAGGACAGGACGTTTTATTTTTTATTGATAATATATTTAGATTTACCCAAGCAGGATCGGAGGTATCAGCTCTCTTAGGAAGAATTCCATCAGCAGTAGGTTATCAACCAACTTTAGCCACCGACATGGGAAATTTGCAAGAAAGAATTACAACTACAGACAAAGGCTCAATTACTTCGGTACAGGCAATTTATGTTCCAGCGGATGATCTAACCGATCCTGCCCCCGCTACTTCATTTGCGCATTTAGATGCAACCACAGTATTGTCTAGACAAATTGCAGAACTAGGTATTTATCCCGCGGTTGATCCATTAGATTCTACTTCAAGAATTTTAGACCCAAGAATAGTTGGAGAAGAACATTATAGAGTTGCTAGAGAAGTACAGAAAATACTTCAAACTTATAAATCTCTTCAGGATATTATTGCAATTTTGGGAATGGATGAACTTTCCGAAGAAGACAAGTTAGTTGTTACAAGAGCAAGAAAAATACAAAGATTTTTATCACAACCATTTTTTGTTGCCGAAGTGTTTACAGGATCACCGGGCAAACTTGTTGATTTGGAATCAACAATCAAAGGTTTTGATGCAATTTGTAAAGGTGAATATGATCATTTACCTGAAGCAGCTTTTTATATGGTTGGTACAATTGAAGAAGCAGTACAAAAAGCCGAAAAAATGGCAAAAGACGCAGCTGCTTAATGGAAGATACTTATAAAATTGAAATTGTCAGTCCTGAGAAAGTGATTTTTTCAGATAAAAATGTACAGGAAGTGATATTGCCATCTTACGAAGGAGAAATGGGTATACTAAAAGATCATATATCGATAGTTTCATTTTTAAGACCCGGCATAGTTAAAATTTTAAAGTCCTCTGAAGATGTAAGTAGTTTTTTTTTACAAGATGGAATAATTGAATTTTATAATAACAATTTAACAATTCTATCGAGTAAAATAATCAACATAAAGAATTTAAACAAGGAGAAAATTGAACAGCTGATAACAGAAACGGAAAAAATTTTGAAAGATGAAAAACTAAATGACGACAATAGATATTTAGCCAACCATAAGATTAACACACTGCGATCATTGAATTTAAATTAATTTAATAAAATATTTAGTTCTTTTACAATAGATTTATAAACATCAAGCTTGAAATCAATGACAACATTTAAGAGCTGATTTGCATCAATCCATTTCCATTCTAAAAATTCTGCATTTTTTGTTTTAATATTTATTTCTTCTTCATTTCCTACAAATCTCATAATAAACCATTTTTGTTTTTGACCTCTATACTTACCTTTCCATATTTTTCCCAAAAGATTTTTTGGAAGCTCATAAGTCAGCCAATTATCAATTTCTTTGATAAATTTAATACTTTCAACACCGGTTTCTTCTTTTAATTCTCTATTTGCTGCGCACAAAAGATTTTCGTTGTCATTTACCCCTCCCTGGGGCATTTGCCAAAAGTTTACTGGATTATCTATTCTTTTACCTACAAAAACTTTATTGTCAGAATTTAATAAAACAACTCCTACTCCTAATCTTAAAGGTAGGCTTTTAGATTTATTTAATGACATTAGCCATTAAATAGTTTCACAGCAAAATTTAATTGATTATCATTTGCTGTATTTATTGCAAAATCTTCAGCGGTCTCTTCTTCTACTTCAAAATCTGGGATTACGCCTACTTCGGAAATAGATTTACCCGAAGGCAAATAATATTTTGAAATTGTTAATCTGATGGCTCCTTGATTTTTTAAGGGTATTATTGATTGAACTGATCCTTTTCCATAACTGTTTTCACCAATTAGAATTGCTCTTTTATGATCTTTTAGCGCCCCAGCCACAATCTCAGATGCGGATGCTGATCCATAATTAATTAGCACTATAAGAGGCTTGCCATTGATTTGATCACCTTTTTTTGCAAACCATTTTCTATTCTCTCTCTTGTTTCTTCCTCTTGTTGATACAATTTCTCCGTCATCCAAAAAGAAATCAGAAATTTTGATTGCTTGAGATAGCAAGCCACCCGGATTATTTCTTAAATCTAGGATAAATTTATCAATTTCATTGTTAGTTTTAAATTCATCCATTTTACTTTTTAGTTGCTGCCCGCTATTTTCATTAAATGCACTTAATCGAAAATACCCAATACTTTTGTCTATAATTTTTGCTGTAACAGATTTTATTTGTATTATTTCCCTAACTATTTTCACTACGATCGCTTTTTTTTCACCTTTTCTTCTAATGGTTATCTCAATCGGAGCTCCCGGTGGTCCTCGCATCAAATTTACTGCTTCCATTAAAGTTTTGCCCTGTACCTGGGTGTTATCAATGCGAACAATATAATCACCAGCCTTAACACCTGCTCTGGAAGCTGGTGTATCATCAATTGGAGATATTACCTTAACAACTCCAGCCTCCATTCCAACTTCAATACCGAGACCTCCAAACGCACCCTTTGTTTCGGTTTCCATACTATCAAGCATTTCTTGGTTCATATAAGCCGAATAAGGATCAAGAGATTGTAACACTCCATTAATAGCGGCATCCATTACTTCCGCTTGATCTACGTCATCCACGTAATCTTCCTTAATTTTTTCTAAAACCTCACTAAAAAGATCAATTTTTTGGTAAAGCTCATCAGAATTTTCTGGAAAAGCATACCTGTTATAAAATAAGAAAAGGAATAGTATAATTAGAAATATTTTTATTTTTTTCATATCATTAATCTTTCCTTCGGAAGGAGTTCAGACCACATTTTTTCTAAATTATAAAACTTTCTCTTTTCAGGATTAAAGATATGAATAATTATATCGATACCATCGATGAGTTTCCATTCATTACTATCTTTTCCCTCAAGGTGACAATTAGAGATTCCTTCTTTTTTAAGTTTTTCAAGTATAATTTCCGATAGAGCTTGTAAATGTCTTGACGAGGTGCCGCTGGCAACGATCATATAATCAGCTATCGAACTTTTGTCTTTGAGATCAATTGAACTTACATCAATTGCTTTATTATCATTTAAGATTTGTTCTATTGTTTTTTTGAGATGAAGCACTTTTTCCATTAGTTAAATCTAAGATTATCAAATTTTTCTAATTTGGGAAGATGAAATGTTAACTTTTTTTAATTTAATAAATTTCCATCTGTCTTTATGCATTTTCTTGGCCGCCGTGGAATTATGTGATTTTGATTTATATCCCTGTCTATCGAAAACTAAAATTTTGGCTAATTTTACAATTTCTTTCCACCTATTCCATTTATGAAATTTGATTAAATTGTCGGCGCCCATTATAAAAAAAATATCTAATGTGGTATTTATTTTTTTTAAAAATCTTATCAAATCGATGGTTTTTTTTGAATTTATTTTATGTTCGAGAAATTCAATTTTAATAAACCTATCTTTTTTTGTAATTTTTTTGGAAATTTTAATTCTTTTTTCAATATCAGTTTTAGGCCGTTTCTTGAATGGATTTTTTTGAGTTATGGACCAAATAATATAATTAAGTTTAATTTTTTTTTTTGCTATCCTTGAAATTACCAAGTGTCCTTTGTGTGCTGGATCAAAGGTTCCGCCCAATATACCAATTTTAATATTTTTTTTTTTTAAATAATTTAACACAAACTATTTTCTTATTTGTCCCTTTCCTTCCAAAATGTACTTATAAGTGGTGAGTTGATCGATGCCGACCGGACCTCG
>CEPX01066848.1_pt1 | contig 24026 bp, 23 predicted proteins | sample 361361 | NCBI WGS metagenome assembly CEPX01 (sample SAMEA2619974, study PRJEB7988) | marine metagenome | biome: marine biome (ENVO:00000447); feature: mesopelagic zone (ENVO:00000213) & marine oxygen minimum zone (ENVO:01000065); material: "saline water (ENVO:00002010), including plankton...
TCGTTCTATGTATTATGCAATGGGTTTAAAAAGTGCTGATATAGAGAAACCCTTTGTTGGCGTAGCTACAACTTGGAATGAAGCAGCCCCATGCAATATTACACTTTCAAGACAAGCTCAATCTGCAAAAAAAGGAGTGAAGTTAGCTGGGGGCACACCAAGAGAATTTACAACCATTACTGTTACAGATGGAATTGCAATGGGACATGCGGGAATGAAGTCATCATTAATTAGTAGAGAAGTTATAGCTGACTCTGTTGAGTTAACCATGAGAGGTCACTGCTATGATGCACTTATCGGTCTAGCTGGTTGTGATAAATCGCTACCAGGACTTATGATGGTTATGTTGAGATTGAATGTTCCTTCAGTTTTTATTTATGGAGGATCAATATTACCAGGTAACTACAAAGGAAAAGATGTAACTATAGTGGATGTTTTTGAGGGTGTAGGTAAACACTCAACAGGTAAAATGAGTAAGGAAGATTTATTTGAACTCGAGACTTTAGCTTGTCCGTCAGGAGGATCGTGTGGAGGACAATTTACTGCAAATACTATGGCATGTGTATCAGAAGCTATTGGTTTAGCATTACCAGGATCCGCAGGTACTCCAGCAGTATATGAAACACGAGATAAATTTGCGGTTTCAAGCGGAGAAGCAGTAATGAATCTGTTAGAAAAAAATATTAGACCAAGGGATATTGTAACAAAAAAATCATTGGAAAATGCTGCTGTTGTAGTAGCTGCATCAGGAGGATCTACTAATGCTGCGCTGCATCTGCCAGCTATGGCGAATGAAGCTGGAATTAACTTTAGTTTAGAAGATGTAACAAAAATTTCAAAAAAAACACCCTACATTGCAGATTTAAAACCTGGTGGCAAGTATGTTGCAAAAGACTTGTATGAAATAGGCGGGGTACCAATTTTAATTAAAGCGTTGTTAGATGGAGGTTTTTTGCATGAAGATTGTATGACAGTTTCAGGAAAAACAATTGGTGAAAATCACAAAGATATTGTTTTTCCAACTGATCAAAAAGTAATTTATAAAACCTCAAAACCAATAAGTTCCTCAGGTGGTTTTGTTGGTTTAAAAGGAAATTTGGCACCCGATGGTGCTATTATCAAAGTAGCAGGATTGAAGAAAAAAAAATTTATAGGAAAAGCAAAATGTTTTGATGGTGAACAGTCTGCTTTAAATGCGGTTTTAGAAAAAAAAATCAAACAAGGAGATGTTATTATTATTAGATATGAAGGTCCAAAAGGAAGTCCTGGTATGCCAGAAATGTTATCAACTAGCGGAGCTATATATGGCCAAGGATTAGGAGAAGAAGTTGCCCTCATAACCGATGGTCGTTTTTCTGGAGGCACACATGGTATTTCAATAGGACATGTTGGTCCGGAAGCAGCTGTTGGTGGACCAATTGGATTAATTAAGGATGGAGATGTTGTTGAAATAAATACAGACAGGGGTTTATTAAAAGCTCATCTGAGCAATAAAGAATTGTTAAAAAGAAAAAGAAAATGGAAAGCAAAAAAGATAGAATATACCTCAGGAACATTGTGGAAATATTCCCAATCAGTGGGTCCCGCAAACAAAGGAGCTGTCACACATCCTGGAGCCTTCAAAGAAAAAGAATGTTACGCGGATATATAATAAATAATGAAAATAAAGCCAGTTATTATGTGTGGTGGAGCGGGTACAAGGTTGTGGCTCCAATCAAAGAATAATCTCCCTAAACAATTTATTAATTTTGGTGGTTGGACTTTGTTTGAAAAAACTCTCCAAAGAATAAAAAGCTCAATATTTGATTATCCTATAATAAGTACGAATTTAGCCTATGTAAATTTAGTACGCAAAGATCTATTGAAATGTAAAATTAAGAAATTTAAAATTGTTTTAGAGCCATCCAAAAAGAATACGGCTCCCGCTATATTATCATCAGTTTTATTAAAAGAAATTCCCTACAATCAATCTATGATTTTCTTTTCAGCGGATCATTTAATAAAAAAAAAAAATCGGTTCAACAAGTCAATTATTTCAAACAAAAAATATTTGAATGACAGAAATATTTTTATTTTTGGTATTAAACCAACCTTACCATCATCTGAATATGGTTATTTTTTAACAAAAAAGATTTCAAGAAACATTTATAAAGTTGATAAGTTTATTGAAAAACCCAACATAAATAAAGCTAAAAAAATTCTAAAAAAAAATGGTTATTGGAATTCTGGTATGTTTTTTGCGAGGAAAGACTCAATAGTAAATAATTTTAAAAAACATCAACCACAAATATTTAAGCTTTGTACTGATGCCGTAAACAAATCAACAAAACAAAAAAATGTTTATCATTTAAACAAACATTCATTTAATAAATTAAAAGAAAAATCATTTGATTACGCTATTTTGGAAAAATCAAAAAATATTAACGCTATTAAATTAAATATACCTTGGTCAGATCTTGGTAGTTGGAAAGAAATCTCGAATATTTTTAATAAATACAAATCGAAGTATTTTAGAAAAAGTAATGTTTTTTATCGACCATGGGGAAAATATATTAATTTATATTCAGGTAATGGTTTTTTAGTGAAAGAACTTGTATTGAACCCCATGTCTTCAATAAGCTTACAAAAACATAAATATAAATCAGAGCATTGGACAATTACTTCGGGTAAACCAATAATTACAATTAACAAGAAAAAATTCTTTAAAAACATAAATGAAACAGTATTTATACCCAAAGGTGCAATACATAGGATAGAAAACCCTTTTAAAAAACCTGTTAAAATTATGGAAGTTCAAACAGGTGCAATACTGAAAGAAACAGACATCATTAGATATCAAGATGTTTACGGCAGAGTTAAATAATCTCCAACTCTATTGGAGCGTGATCAGAAGGTTTCAATTTGGATCTTGGTTTTTTATTAATATTAATATTTTTAATATTGTTTAAAAGATTATTTGAAACTAAAAAGTGATCGATTCGCATCCCATGATTTTTTTGCCAAGCATTAGCCATATAATACCAAAAAGTATAATCTTGTTTATCTTTGTTAAAATATCGATAAATATCTTGAAAACCTAAATTAATTAATTCACGAAATTTTTTTCTTATTTCTAGTTTGAAAAGAGCGTCATTTTCATATTTTTTATAATCATAGACATCAATTTGATCAGGGATAATGTTAAAATCACCACCAATAATAATATTATTATAATCTACTATTGTTCTTTTAAGTTGCTTAATTAATAAATTAAGCCAATTTTTTTTATATATATATTTATCAGTTTCAATGGGATTGCCATTGGGAACATATATATTTATTAATTTAATTGTTTTTGCTTTAATTTTTAAATTTCCAACCAACATTCTAGCTTGTTTACGTTCGTCGTTAAAAAAATTTAATTCAATATTTTCAAGTTTTTTTTTTGATAAAAAAGCCACACCATTATAACTTTTTTGTCCCAAAACATATGAATTGTATCCAGCATTTTTAAACTCTTTAAAAGGGAAGTTTTTTTCTTCTGTTTTTATTTCTTGCATCATCAATATATCTGGCTCTGATGACCTCAGATAAGTTAAAATATTTTCTATCCTTGCTCTTACCGAATTAACATTCCAAGATGATAATATCATCAAATTGAAAATGATATCCCGCAGCCACAAGATGATTTAGTTTTAGGATTAAATATTTTGAAAGAAGTTCCCATTAGCTCAGATACAAAGTCTATTTCCGAGCCCTTTAAAATATCTAATGAGACTTTATCAATAACAATATTATTTATTTTTACGTCTTCTTGATCGATATTCTTATCAAAGGAAAAATCATATTTGAAACCTGAGCAGCCTCCGCCTAATACGGATATTCTAAAGTATGTGCCAGGCTCCTTTGTTGATACAAGTTGGTTGACTTGTTTTATTGCCTTATCAGTAAATATTATTTCACTAATCATTATTTTACTTACATACCATAATATAATATTTAGTTAAAACAATGCAAAGCTATAGTAAAAAATTTTTTAATTTAAAAATTTCAACAAGCAAAGGTCGATTATTTAAAGAAAAAAAAAGTAGTCTCAGAACACCATTCCAAAGAGATAGAGATAGAATTATTCATAGCGCATCATTTAGACGCTTAAAACATAAAACGCAGGTTTTTGTTAATACAGATGGTGATCATTTCAGAACTAGATTAACCCACTCTATGGAGGTTTCACAAATATCAAGAACAATAGCTAGAGCATTAAATTTAAATGAAGATTTATGTGAAACATTAAGTTTAGCGCACGACATGGGTCACACACCATTTGGTCATTCGGGAGCAGATATACTTAACGAATGTATGAAAGATTATGGTGGTTTTGATCATAATATACAAACTTTAAGAGTAGTTACAGTTTTAGAGGAAAAATATTATAATTTTAAAGGATTGAATCTAACGATTGAAACATTAGAAGGATTAATAAAACACAATGGTCCATTATATGACACAGGTGGATTTAACAAAATATTGCAACTATACACTTTTAAAAATAAAATAAATTTTAATAAATTTCCTTATTTAGAATCACAAATTTCATCTATTTCAGATGATATTGCCTATAATAACCACGATATAGAAGACGGTATTAGAGCAAATTTATTTTCTTTAAACGAAATTTCAGAAATACCTTTCTTTAAAACAATATTTAATAAACACAATAAAAATATAAAAAAATTTGGAAAAAAATTAATTGTTTCACAAATTGTTAGAGAATCAATTAATCAAATGGTTACAGATATTATAGAAAATACTAAAAAAAATATTAATAAATACAAAATAAAATCATTAAATAATATATATATTTGCGATAAACCAATAGTTTGCTTTTCTAGCAAAATGATAGAGATTGATAAACAAATTAAATTTTTTCTAAATCACAATATGTACAACAATAAATATGTTTTAAAAAAAACAAATGAAGGAAAAAAAATAATAAAAAATTTGTTTAATAATATAAATAAGAATCCAAAAAAATATATCAAAAATGACTTGTTAAAAACTGGTATAAAAGAAAGAATCGTAGCAGATTTTATTGCTGGAATGACTGACAGGTTTGCTATTAATTTAAATAGAAATCTCAAATGAATATATTTTCAATTTATTTAGAAAAAATTAAAGAATTTATAATTGATCTAGAAAAGCATGAGCAAATAAAAATTTCCGATAATTTAAATAATTTGGCAATTGAATTAACTCCAAAAGATCTGCAAGGCGATATATCATGTAATGCAGCTTTAATATTATCTAAAACAAATAATAAAAAACCAAAAGATATTGCAGAATTTCTTAAAACCCACCTAATAATAAAATTTTCTGAGTTTAAAAATATATTCATCGCTGAGCCAGGTTTTTTAAACATCGAATTTAAAGATGATTTTTGGCACAAGTTTTTAACCGACTTATTAAATTTAAAAGAAAAATATGGATCAAATTCTTATAAAAAAAATAGCTACAATGTTGAATTTGTTTCTGCTAATCCTACGGGACCGTTGCACGTTGGTCATTGTAGAGGATCAATATTAGGAGATGTAATTGCAAATTTGCTAATTTTTAACGGTAATGCTGTAACTAAAGAATATTATGTTAATGATCTCGGAAAACAGATAAAAAAATTTACATTATCAGTTTATTATAGAATTATTGAAATATTGCATAATAAAGAATTTCCGAAAAACGTGGATGATCTTTATCCAGGAGAAAATGTTGCCGACATTGCAAAAAAAATTATAGATAAAAAATTAATTAGTGAATTTAATAATTTCGATAAGATTTATGAGAAACTTAGAGAAATTTCAATAAAAGAGTCTTTAGAATTAATAAAAGTTAACCTAAATTCTCTAGGAATACAGCATGATCATTTTGTTTTTGAAAGTCAATTATATAAAAATAATGAGATACAAGATACTGTTGAAAAATTAAAAAAAAAAGATCTTATCTATTATGGAAAAATTGCAGCACCGAAATATAAAGAGGAAAAAAATTGGAAAGAAAGAAAGCAATTATTATTTAAATCAACTTTATATGGGGATGATAAAGATAGACCACTACAAAAGAACGATACATCGTGGACATATTTTGCTGGTGATTTAGCTTATCATAACAATAAAATTGATAGAAAATTTGATATCTTAATAAATGTATTGGGCGCAGATCATACCGGATATATCAAAAGAATAAATGCTGGAGTCGAAGCGCTTTCAAATAAAAAGACAAAATTAAGTTGCAAAGTTAGCCAACTGGTTAAACTGATAAAAGATGGAAAGCCTTTTAAAATGTCGAAAAGAAAAGGTGATTACATAACGGTTGAAGATCTTATTAATGAAGTAGGAAGAGATCCTGTTAGATTTATTATGTTAAGCAGAAGTAATGATGTAGAGTTAGATTTTGATTTTAAAAAAGTTACTGAAAAAACAAAAGACAATCCCGTTTATTATGTTCAATATTGCTATGCAAGAATTTGTTCAGTCTTTAGAAATATCAACAAAGATTTAAATGAAGAAATTAACTTTGATATAAAAAAATTTCATATAAATTCTTATGAGAGACAAATAATTAAAAAACTTTCCGAGTGGCCAAAATGCATATCCATTTCAAGTCAAAGAATGGAACCACATAGGATTCCTGTTTATTTATATGAATTATCATCTTTATTTCATTCTTATTGGAATTTAGGAAAAGATGACTTTTCTTTTAGATTTATAAGTGACAATAAACCAACAAGTTTAACAAAACTAATTATTTTAAAATGTATTTCTTATGTGATTAAATCTGGAATGAATTTGATTGGAGTTAATACTCCAAATAAAATGTGATGCTTAAAGAAGTTAAGTATGTAGTTTATTTACTCACAATATTTTTTTTTATTTTTTTTGTTATAAAGTTTTATCTGTCTGAAGATAATGTTAAATGGAGCAATAAGGTAATACTTCAATATCAAAATATATTAGATAAAAAAATTATTAGTTTACCTATAATTAAAAATGATACAAGCGACATCATTGAATACACAAGCGAAATTGAAGATTTTAAGAATAAGAAACAAAGAAAGTTTTGGGATTTATTTAAAACAAATGAAAAATAGAAAAGCTTTTATAGTTGGCATTAGTTCAACATTTTTAAAAAAAAATGAAATTGATTTTTTAAAAACAAACAAACCCTGGGGTGTGATTTTATTTTCTAGAAATATAAACGATTTTATCCAGACAAAGAAGTTAGTTAATCAAATTAAATCATGTTTTCGCGATAATAAATATCCGATCTTGATTGATGAAGAGGGCGGTAAAGTTTCAAGATTAAAAAAAATTATTGATACTAGTAACTTCCCCCCAAAATCTTTTACTAAGTTATATTTAAAAAATAAGAAAAAATTCTTTTATCAATATAAAATTTATATAAACAGTATCTCTCAAATCTTAAACGATCTAGGGATTAACATTAATACCGTTCCAGTTTTGGATGTTGCTAGAGATAAAACAAATAAAATTATAGTCGATCGTGCCTTTTCAAATAGAGTTAAAATTGTTTCAAAACTTGGGGATTACTGTATCAAAATGTATACAGAAAATAGAATTGGAACAGTTATTAAACATATACCAGGGCATGGTTTAGCAACTAACGACAGTCATTTTAGTACCCCAGTAGTTAATGAAAAAAAAAAAATATTAAATAATATCGACTTTTTAGCGTTCAAAAACAAAAAATCTTTATTTGCGATGACAGCTCACATTATCTATTCTCAATACGATTCAAACAATACTGCGACGCATTCCAAAATAATTATAGATGATATAATAAGGAAAAAATTGAAATTTAGACACCTTCTAATTTCCGACGATATATCTATGAAAGCTCTAAAATACGGTCTTAAAGAAAATGTTATCAGATCTTTAAAAGCAGGGTGTAATTTAATTTTACACTGCAACGCAAATATCAATGAAATGAGAATAGTTGCAAATAATGTTCCAAAAACAGATGATTTTGTCATAAAAAAAACATCACAATTTTATAAATTTCTAATGTAAAATTATTTTATGTCCGTTAATGATTCTAATAATTTTGAGATTAATTTATCTAATTATTCAGGACCTTTAGACGTATTATTAGATTTAGCTAAATCACAAAAAGTTAATCTAGCAGAAATTTCAATAGCTGAATTAGCTGATCAATTTAACACGTTTATAAATAAAGCAAAAAAACTCAATTTAGATTTAGCTTCCGAATATTTATTAATGGCTACTTGGCTAACTTACCTAAAATCTAAATTATTATTACCAGAAACGGAAGAAGATGAGTTCAAAGTTTTAGAAGTGGCAAAAAAACTTAAATTACAGTTAAAAAAATTAGAACTAATTAGAATTCTTTCAGATCAAATGTTAAAAAGAAAAAGATTGGGTATAAATATATTTACAAGAGGAACGAAAGGTGGAATTAGATCAATTTACAGCTCAAATTATTCAGTTACTTTATATGAAATGTTAAAATCTTACGCAAATAATGTAATGAAAAAAGATTTTATGAAAATTAATATACCTAGATTGCCTGTATTTACCACTGAAGAGGGTATAAAAATAATCAGGACATTTTTTGGTAAATTATCTGATTGGAAAAATCTAAGTGAGTTAATTCCAAAAGAGTTTATTGAATCGAAAACTTTAAGGAAATCTGGTTTTGCTGGTGTTTTTGCTGCATCTTTGGAATTGTCAAAAGAGGGTAATGTTGAAATAAAACAAAATTCACTTTTTGATAATATATTTATAAAACAGAAACAATGAAGAGCAGAAATCAAAAAAATAATATAATTAAATTTCCTACTAGCATGTCGGAATCCGAAAGAGAGATAGAAGCAATTTTATTTGCTGCAGAAGAGCCACTTGATATTGAAAGCATTGAATCTAAAATTAAAAAAAAAAAAAATATTACCAAATCATTGGAAAATTTACAGCGCCATTATTCAAGTAGAGGAATAAATCTAGTTTGTATATCAGGCAAATGGTCTTTTAGAACTGCTGAGAATCTTTCTGGCTTAATGTCGCAACAAAAATCTGTTCAAAAAAAACTTTCAAAAGCTGCCATAGAAACACTTTCAATAATCGTTTATCACCAACCAGTTACTAGAGCTGAAATTGAAGAAATTAGAGGAGTCTCTTTCGGAACAAATACACTTGAAATTTTAATGGAACTAAATTGGGTAAAACCGCACGGTAGAAGAGATGTGCCTGGTAGACCAATACAGTATGCAACAACAGAAGATTTTTTAAGTCACTTTAATCTACAAAAATTGTCAGATTTACCAAATATCGAGGAGTTGGCATCAGCAGGTTTAATAGATAGCGGAAATTTAGATTCATCAATATTTGGAACCGAATCTTTTTTTAAGGAGAAAAAAGAAGAAAAGAAAGAAAATATTTATTCAAATATAGACGAAATGTTGGGAGATACTCTGAAATCAGAAGAAGACTGAAAAGATTACTTTAATAAAAATTAAAAATTGTATATAAATTTCCTATGAGTATCGGCTTTTGGCAAATTGCTATAGTAGTAGTGTTGGTGGTATTACTTTTTGGTAGGGGAAAAATTTCTAGTCTTATGGGTGATGTGGCGAAAGGAATTAAAAGTTTCAAAAAGGGCATGTCGTCTGATGTTACCGAGGATTCGGAATCCAAGAATATAACAAGCGATAATTCAGATTCAAAAAAAGAATAAACTTTAATAAATGCCACAAATCGGCTGGTTTGAAATTCTTTTAATCGTAGTGGTATCAATTTTGATTATTGGACCCAAAGATTTTCCAATTATGTTAAAAAAAATAGGTTCATGGATTGGTTCGATTAAAAAATATTATAATGAACTTCATAATGAAGTTGCGTTATATGAAGATGAAGGAGACAAAGAGAAAAATTTAAGTAAAAATAAAATTGAAGATACGAAAGATGAAAAATGACAGCAATAAACAAGGTACTTTTGTCAGTCACTTAACAGAATTAAGAACAAGGCTAATTAATAGCATCTATCTATTATTTGTTTTTTTTTTAATCAGTTATTATTTTTCTGAAGAAATATATAGGTTTTTAGTACAACCTTATGCAGGCATTGTTGAAAACGATGGTCAGGAACGGAGGTTAATTTTTACTGCTTTGCAGGAAACTTTCCTAACATATTTAAAAGTTTCCTTTTTTGCAGCCTTTTTCGTTTCAAGTCCATTTATTTTGAATCAAATTTGGAAATTTATAGCCCCTGGCTTATATGATAATGAGAGAAAAGCCTTGATGCCTTATCTTATATTAACGCCATTATTATTTCTTTTGGGAGGATTGCTTGTTTATTATTTGATAATGCCTTTAGCAATAAAATTTTTTCTATCTTTTGAAACTTCTTCGCAAATAAACAATTTACCAATTCAAATAGAACCTAAGGTAAATGAATATCTTTCTCTGATAATGAAACTGATTTTTGCTTTCGGTTTAAGTTTCCAGCTACCAGTAATTTTAAGTTTATTAGCTAGAGTAGGTTTTATTGACTCGGGGTATTTAAAAAAAAGAAGAAAATATGTTGTTGTAATTATTTTTGCAGTTGCAGCAATTTTAACGCCGCCTGACCCAGTAACACAGATAGGCTTGGCAATACCATTATTACTGTTGTATGAATTATCGATAATGTCAGTAAAAATTATAGAAAAAAAAATAAAAGAAAAAGAACATGCACAATATTAAGGAAATAAGATCTAATCTTGAGAATTTTGAAAATAGGATAAAACAAAGAAATTCTGATATTGATATTGAAGTTCTTCAAAATTTAGATAACAAAAATAGAAATTTAATCCAGAAAAAAGAAAAGCTTGAACAAGAAAAAAAGATTATTTCAAAGTCAAAAGATAGCTCATTATTTAAAAAGTCAAAAGATCTTTCAAAAGAAATTGATAATATTTGTAAGGAACAAATATTAATCCAGAATAATTTGAATGAAATATTGATTAAACTGCCTAACCTGGCATTAGAAGATGTTCCCGTTGGCAAAGATGAAAGTTCTAATAAGGTAATTTCTGAAAATGGAAAAATAAATGATTTTTCCTTTAAACCTAAATCTCATTATGATCTAGGCAAAAATTTAGGAATGATAGATTTTGAACTTGCTTCAAAAACATCTGGCTCAAGATTTGTTTTTCTTAAAGGGGAAATCGCTTTGTTAGAGAGAGCAATATCAAATTTTATGATAGATACTCACACTCAGAATTTTAATTATATTGAAATTTCTCCCCCTTTAATGGTGACATCTTCCACAATGTTTGGAACGGGTCAATTACCCAAATTTGAAGAAGATCAATTTGAAATAAAATTAGACAGTAATTCTGAGAAAAAATTTTTAATACCAACGGCAGAAGTGATTTTAACAAATATGGTCAGAGATAAAATTTTATCTTTTAAAGAGTTGCCAATTAGATTAGTTGCTTCTACAGCATGTTTTAGAAAAGAAGCGGGTAGTTATGGAAAAGATACCAAAGGTATGATGAGACAGCATCAATTTTATAAAGTTGAGTTAGTTAGTATAGTCGAACCGAATTTATGTCTGGAAGAACTAGACAAAATGACAGGATGTGCGGAAAATATTCTACAAAAACTTGAACTTCCATATCGTAAAATATTACTTTCAACAGGAGATATGGGATTTAGTGCGGAAAAAACTTACGACTTAGAGGCATGGATACCTTCAGAAAATAACTATAGAGAAATATCAAGCTGTTCTTCGTGTGGATCTTTTCAGGCTAAAAGAATGAAAGCAAGATATAAAAATAAAAATAATGAAACACGTTTTGTAGGTACGCTTAATGGCTCGGGATTAGCGGTTGGCAGAACGTTAATTGCTATAATGGAAAATTGTCAACAAGATGATGGCAGTATAATAATACCAGAAGTCCTAAGACCTTACATGAATGGTCTAAAACTAATTAAAGTTCAGCAATATTAAGATTGTTTATTATTATTTAATAGTATAAATAATTTAATTTTTAAGGAGATATAATGTCTGGATCAGGATCGGGAATTGCACAATTCATACCTTTGATATTGATTTTTGTAATCTTTTACTTTTTTCTAATAAGACCTCAACAAAAGAAAGCTAAAGAACATAAAGCAATGGTTGCTGCCTTGAAAAGAGGTGATGAAGTAGTTACTTCAGGAGGTATAGTAGGTAAGGTTGAAAGAATTTTGGGAGAAGATAAATTAGATTTATCAATTTCAGATAATGTGACCGTCCAAGTCGTTCAATCAACAATACAAACTGTATTAAACAAGCCTAATACAAAAAAATAATTATATTTTGTGTTATATTTTTCAAAATTAAAAGTAATATTTATATATGTTTTAATTATTTTTTTATCATATTTTTCTATTTCAAATTTTTTATCTCAAAACTACAAATTATTTGATAAAAAAATTAATCTTGGATTAGATTTACAGGGTGGATCATATTTATTATTAGAAGTAGATAATAGTCCTATTGTACTACAAAAACTTCAAAAGAAGTTTTCCGACTTAAAAAAACTTTTTAGGGAACAAAATATTAAGTTTAAAAATATTAAAATTGAAAATAACAAGATTTATTTCGAAATAGATGAAAATTCAAAAGATAAGTTTGTATCTGCTTTTACTAACAAAAATGATAATTCAATAAATAATTATTTTAATAAATACAAAGCTTTTGAATTTGACCACGAAATTAAAGGCAACCAAGTTTTAGTTAGCTATTCAAAATTTGGAATCATTGAAATTAAAAATTCATCAATCGATCAAGCATTGGAAATTGTAAGAAGAAGAGTTGATGAGGTTGGAACCAATGAACCAAATATTCTAAAAAGAGGTAACGAAAGAATTTTGGTTGAGCTTCCTGGTCTGGATGATCCTTCCAGGATTAAAAATTTATTGGGTAAAACAGCTAACCTTACATTCAGGTTTATTAGCGATAGTGACATAGGTGATTTTGGATCAGAAAAAATGTTTTTTGAGGACAATGTTGAAGAGGCATTTGTCAATAAAAGAATAATATTAAGTGGTGATAATTTGATTGATGCACAACCAAGAATGGACAATCAAACCAATCAAACAGTAGTAACTTTTTCAATGGATAGACTAGGTACAAAAAAATTTGCAAGGGCTACCATAGAAGGTGTTGGAAAAAGACTTGCTATAATTTTAGATAATAAAATTATCAGTGCGCCGGTTATTAGAGAACCCATAACAGGCGGAAATGGTCAAATATCAGGAAATTTTAATTTTCAATCTGCTACCGATTTAGCATTGTTATTGAGGTCAGGCGCTCTTCCAGCCCCATTATCAATTATTGAAGAAAGAACTGTTGGACCTGATCTTGGAAAAGATTCAATTGATGCCGGAACAATTGCCCTGATCATTGGTTTTGTTTTGGTAATTTTATTTATGTTTTTTAAATATCGGATATTCGGTTTGATTGCTGATTTTGCATTAGTTGTTAATCTTTTTCTTTTAATTGGAGTACTAACAATTTTTGAGGCTACATTGACATTACCAGGTATTGCCGGAATAATCCTAACAGTTGGAATGGCAGTTGATGCCAACGTTTTAATTTATGAAAGAATAAAAGAGGAAATCAAAATAGAAAAAAATAATGTTATTGCATTCGATAGTGGTTATAAAAAAGCCCAAACAGCAGTATTGGATGCAAATATTACTACTCTAATTGCAGCTACCATTTTATTTTTTTTTGGATCGGGTCCTGTCAAGGGATTTGCCGTAACCCTTGCAGTTGGAATTGTATCTACTTTATTTTCGGTTTATTATTTTGCAAGACATTTAACCTCATCTTTTGTGTTTAAAAATAAAGAGAAAATTATTTCAATATAATGTTTAATTTCAAGCCTGATATACAATTTATTAATTATTTTAGAATTTTTATTTTTATATCATTAATTTTAATTATAATTTCTATTGGATCAATATTTTATAAAGGACTTAACTTTGGGGTAGATTTTAAAGGAGGAACATTAATTGAACTTAGGGTTGAGAATACTGAGATAGGGATTGGTGATGTGAGGCAATCTTTTATCAAAATGAATCTAGGGGATGTAAATGTAAAAAAATTTGGTAAAGAAAATGATTTTCTGATTAAATTTGAAGGGAACGATAAAAATAAAGAAAATTTTGTAAAAGATATAAAAATCCAATTATCAAAAGATATAGGAAATAACTTCAGCTTTAGAAGGGTGGAAGATGTGGGTCCCAAAGTTAGCGGTGAATTGCTTAGATCTGGTTTAATAGCAATAGTTTTATCTTTATCTGCAATGTTGATTTATATTTGGATTAGATTTGAATGGCAGTTTAGCTTGGGCGCAATTATTGCTTTAGTTCACGATGTTATTGTTACGATTGGCTTTTTCTCCATTTTAGAATTTGAAATAAATTTATCAATAGTTGCGGCTGTTTTAACAATAGTCGGTTATTCTATGAATGATACGGTGGTTATTTTTGATCGTGTTAGAGAAAATTTAAAAAAATACACTTCAAAAACTATAAATGAAATTTCAAATCTTTCTATTAATGAAACTTTATCTAGAACTATTATTACTTCTTTAACTACCCTTTTGGCTTTACTATCTATTTTCTTTTTTGGTGGCGAAATATTGAAAGGTTTTTCCTTTGCTATGATATTAGGTGTAATTTTTGGAACTTATTCTTCAATATTTATAGCAAATCCTATCTTGATAAAACTTAAAGTGAATCAAAAATCTGTCCTAAAAGGAGAATAAATTATTTGTTAATATAAATTTTGAGCTGCTACCATGGATAATAGCATTGGTAGCGACAATAGAGTATTTACTCTAGAAGCTAACACGGCCTTTTTTAACGATATAGGTTTTTCTTCAGGCGTAGCCTCCACAATCCCCAAAACTTTTTTCTGATTTGGCCAAATAATAAACCAAACATTGAATGCCATGATTAATCCTAACCACATTCCAATACCGATTGCTGTATTTTTTCCTCCACCACTTCCCATTCCTAAAGCTAGGGCTTGATGAACATAACCATTGAGATAAGCAACGATTAGTCCAGTTACAATTGTGGCTAGCGCAGCCCATCTGAACCAAAATAAAACTGCCGGTGCTATTACCTTAGTAATTGCTGGTTTTTGTTCATCCGTAAATTTTGGCATACTTGGTATTTGAACGAAATTTAAATACCACAACAAACCTATCCACATTATTCCTGAAATTACGTGGAAATATCGAAATAACCAACTCCAGAAAAGCCTATCAAAAGATAAATCTCCTCCAAAAAATAAACCCAAAAGCAATAAAACACTGATAACGATTGATAAATGTATTGTCTTAGGTAATGACTGAAGTATGCCTATCATGATTCAACCTAATTATAACATAACTATTAGAGAAAAAACTATGCAATTTTCATATAATTTTTCTTTAACAGTTCCTTCAAAAAGCTACCTGTATAACTCTCTTTAGAAAGGCTTATTTTTTCAGGATTGCCTTCAGCAATAATTTCTCCCCCTTTAATACCACCCTCAGGACCCATATCCACTATCCAATCAGCAGTTTTAATCACATCTAAATTATGTTCAATTACTACAACCGTATTACCCAAACCAACAAAAGTTTGCAAAATCTCTAAAAGTTTTTTTATGTCATGAGAATGAAGTCCTGTTGTTGGTTCATCAAGTATGTATAAGGTTCTGCCAGTTGAACGTTTAGATAGTTCTTTAGCTAATTTTACTCTTTGAGCTTCACCACCAGATAGGGTGGTGGCCTGTTGACCTATTTTAATATAACCTAGTCCAACTTTTTTTAGTGTCAGCAATTTTGATCTAATACTTGGAATGTTTTCAAAAAAATCACACCCTTCATCAACAGTCATATTTAATATGTTGGAGATATTTTTGTCTTTATATTTTATTTCTAGGGTTTCTCGATTATATCTGCTTCCTTTACATTCATCGCACGCTATATAAACATCAGGTAAAAAGTGCATTTCATATGTAATAACTCCATCTCCTTCACATGCTTCACATCTGCCACCTTTAACATTAAATGAAAACCTACCTGGTTTATAACCTCTTGTTTTTGACTCTGGTAGATTTGTAAACCAATCTCTTATTGGACCAAAGGCCCCAGTATAAGTTGCAGGATTGGATCTCGGAGTTCTTCCAATAGGTGATTGGTCGATATCAATAACCTTGTCTATTAACTCTGTTCCTTTGTAACTTTTAAAAGGTTTAGGAATTTTACGAGATTTATTATTATTTAAAGTTAAATTTAAAGCATTAAATAAAGTTTGTAAAATCAGAGTAGATTTACCACTACCCGATACACCAGTAACACATGTAAAGGTTCCTAACGGAATTTTTAAATTAATATTTTTTAAGTTATTTCCTGTTGCACCGGAAATTTCTAAAAATCTTCCATTCTTTGCCGTCCTTCTAATTTTTGGAACCGGTATGTTTTTTTTTCTAGATAAATAATTTCCGGTAATACTTTTTTCGTTATTTATAATGTCTTCCAAATTTCCTTGAGCTACTATATATCCGCCATCTTTTCCAGCTTCGGGTCCTAAATCTATAATATGATCAGCACTTTCCATTGTTTCGATATCATGTTCGACTACAATAACAGTGTTTCCCAAATCTCTTAATCTTTTAAGAGCTTTAATTAGTTTAATATTGTCTTTTTGATGAAGACCTATTGATGGTTCATCTAATACATATAAAACACCCGTCAAACCAGAGCCAATTTGTGAAGCGAGTCTTATTCTCTGAGATTCTCCTCCAGAAAGTGTTCCTGATTCTCTAGATAACGTTAAATAGTCTAGACCAACATTTAATAAAAAATCTAGTCTTTCATTGATTTCTTTTAGTATATGTTTTGCAATTTTTTGATCTCTTTGCTCCAGTTTGTTATCTAGAGATTCAAACCATTTTTTTGCTTCAATAATTGATTTTTTCGTTATTTCACTTATATTTTTTTTGTCTATTTTTACACAAAGAGCCTCATCTTTTAGACGATGACCGCTACATTTTTCACAGTTTGATTCAGTTTGATATTGAGCTATTTCTTCTCTTTTCCAATCACTATCAGTTTCTAAATACCTTCTTTCTAGATTATTAATTACGCCTTCAAATGTTTTTTTATGTGAATATTTCTCATAACCATCATCATATAAAAATTTAATTTCTTCATCATCAGAGCCGTATAAAATTATGTCTTTTATTTTTTTTGATAAATTATTCCAAGGAGCAGTAAGAGAAATTTTATAATGTTTTGCCAATGATGATAGAGTTTGAGCATAATATAAAGATGTGCTTTTTGACCAGGGTTCAATGGCTCCATCAGCCAATGTTTTTTTGCCATTTGGCACAACAAGGTTTGGATCAACGTTTAAATTAATTCCAATGCCTTCGCATTCCTCACATGCTCCGTAAGGGCTGTTAAATGAAAAAAGTCTTGGTTCAATTTCCTCTATAGTAAAACCACTTTCTGGGCACGCAAATTTTGAAGAAAGAGTAATTTTTTCAATTTTTCTATATTTTTTTGGCAAAGTTTCGTTTTCATATTCAACAAAAAGAAGACCCCCTGATAAATTAAGTGAAGTTTCAATGCTATCCGCAAGTCGATTTCCAAGACTTGAATTTAAAACTATTCTATCTACTAAAATTGAAATTTCATGTTTAGTTTTTTTATTAAGCTCAGGGATATCATCAATATTATACAGGGTTCCATCTATTTTAATTTTTTGAAAACCTCTTTTTTTATAATTTAATATTTCTTTTTTGTATTCTCCTTTTCTACCCCTTACTATTGGCGATAGTAAATAAATTGTACTTTTTTTGGGAATCTCTAATATTTTATCTACCATTTGAGAAACAGTTTGAGATTTAATTGGTTTTCCTGTGAAAGGAGAATAGGGAATTCCTATTCGTGCATACAAAACTCTCATGTAATCATATATCTCTGTTACCGTAGCTACTATCGATCTTGGATTTTTTGGTGCATTTTTTTGTTCAATGGAGATTGCCGGACTTAAACCTTCTATCAGATCAACATTTGGTTTCTTCATTTTATCCAAAAATTGTCGGGCATAAGCAGACAAGCTTTCTACATATCTTCTTTGACCTTCCGCATATAATGTGTCAAAAGCCAGAGACGATTTTCCAGAGCCAGAAAGCCCTGTAATGACCACAAACTTGTCTTTTGGTATTTCTAGAGAAATATTTTTCAGGTTGTGTTCTTTAGCCCCTTTTATAAGGATTTTTTTTATCATAAATGCCATCTAATAAATCTAATATATTAATTTTCCAATCAAATTATGTTATATTTCCTAACTATTATAAATCAAAAAATTGTATTCATTAAGTTATTATGTCGGGCAGTTTAAATAAAGTTTTGTTAATCGGAAGATTGGGTGCAGATCCCGAAATCAAGCAAATGGTGAATGGTAAAAATGTTGCAAGATTAAGTTTGGCAACAAGTCAGAACTGGAAAGACAAAAATACAGGTGAAAAAAAACAGAAAACCGAATGGCATAGAGTTGTGATTTTCAATGAAGGGTTGGTTAATGTTGTACAACAGTATCTAAAAAAAGGTTCCCAAGTTTATATTGAGGGGCAATTATCTACAAGAAAATGGAGAGACGAACAATCGGATCAAGACAAGTACTCAACTGAAGTTGTTATTCAGGGTTATAATTCATCTTTAACAATGCTAGGTGGCAGAAGTGAGAATGAAAATATAAATCAAAGCACTAGCTCTTTAACAAAAGATGAAACGCAAACAGCTTCCAATGATCTAGATGATGAAATTCCCTTTTAGTTTTTATGCAAAAAACTGAAATTATTAACGAACCAAAACATAAATCTGTAGTTTTGTATGATGAAATGAGTTCATCATATTTATCCTATGCGATGAGTGTTATTATTAGTCGAGCACTTCCAGATGTTAGAGATGGTTTAAAACCGGTTCATAGAAGAATTATATACGCAATGTACAAAGGGGGATTTGATTGGTCTAAATCATATAGAAAATCAGCAAGAATAGTCGGAGATGTTATTGGTAAATATCATCCGCATGGTGATCAAGCTGTTTATGATGCTCTAGTACGTATGGTGCAAGATTTTTCTATGAGTTTACCTTTAATTGATGGTCAGGGAAACTTCGGATCGATTGACGGTGATGCACCAGCTGCAATGAGGTATACCGAGACTAAATTATCAAAAATTTCACAGTATCTCATAAGTGATATTGAAAAAAATACTATAGAATTTAAAAGTAATTATGATGAAACAGAAAAAGAACCAACGGTTTTACCATCTCAATATCCCAACTTATTAGTTAATGGTGCCGGTGGAATAGCCGTAGGTATGGCAACTAGTATACCCCCACATAATTTAGGTGAAGTTATAGATGCAACAAAAGCACTGATAGAAAATAAAGATATAACAAACAATCAATTAATGAAATTCATACCCGGACCAGATTTTCCTACTGGAGGAAACATAATTGGCAAGGATATGATTAAACAGGGATATAGCAAGGGTAGAGGTTCTTTCAAAATACGTGGAGAAATAGGAGAAGAAACATTAAAAAATGGAAAAGAAAGACTTATAATTAAATCAATACCTTATCAAGTAAACAAATCTATTTTAAATGAGAAAATAGCGGAATTGGCTAGAAATAAAAAAATAGAAGGAATTAGTGATATACGAGATGAATCAAACAGAGAGGGTATAAGGGTTGTAATTGATTTAAGAAGAAATGTTGAGGCCGAAACGATCAAAAGACAGCTTTATAAACTTACTTCGATAGAAAGTTCTTTTGGATTTAACTCATTAGCAATTGTAGAAAACAGACCAAAAACTTTAAGTCTCAAAGAGTTTATAAGCCATTTTTTATCTTTTAGAGAAGATACAGTAATAAAAAAAACGGAATTTGATTTGAAGAAAGCCCAGGATAGAGCACACATTTTAATGGGAATATCCGTTGCAGTTGAAAATCTGGATAAAGTTATAAAAATTATTAAGAACTCCATAACACCCGAAGCTGCAAAAGCAGAGCTGTTAAATTTAAAATGGAAAACTATAAAAAGCTCAAAACTGATCAGATTAATTGAAAATAATAATATCAAAAATAGATATTCTTTAAGTGAAGAGCAAGTTTTAGCCATTTTGGAATTAAGACTTCAAAAATTAACCGCACTGGGAATTAATGAAATTGAGTCGGAAATAAAAAAATTATCCAATTTAATAATTGAGTATAAAAAAATTCTAAATTCTAAAAAAGAGTTAATGAAAGTTATCAAAAATGAATTAAATTTAATAAAGGAAAAGTTTTCTGTTCCCAGAAGAACTAAAATAATAGATGCCGTACTTAATTATGATATTGAGGAAACTATACAAAAAGAGTCGGTAGTGATCACTATTACTCTTAAAGGATATATAAAACGTGGTCCACTAACCAGATTCAAACAACAAAAAAGAGGTGGAAAAGGTAAAACTAGCATAAAAACTAGAGATGAGGATTCTGTGGTACAGATATTTTCTGTAAATTCACACACTCCTGTAATGTTTTTTTCTACACAAGGATTGGTTTATAAGCTTAAGGCTTGGAAAATTCCTGAGGGCACGGCGATATCAAAAGGAAGAACATTATTTAATATTTTACCTCTAAAAAGCCACCATTCAATTAGTGCCATCATGCCTTTTCCAGAAAACGAACTTGAGTGGAAAAAATTACACATAGTTTTCGCTACAAGCAGAGGAAAGATAAGAAAAAATAACCTAGAAGATTTTCTAAATATTCAATCAACAGGCAAGATTGCTATGAAACTTGACACTGATGACAAAATCGTCGGAGTTAAAATATGCGGGGATGATCAAGATATTATTTTAAGTAGCAAGCTTGGAAAATGTATTCGTTTTATGTCGAAAAAATTAAGATTATTTAAAGGAAGATCCTCAAAAGGAATCAAAGGGATCCAATTGTCCGAAAATGATTCAATCATTTCTTTGTCCGTCGTTAATAGTGTTAAAATAAACGGAAAAATTGTTAAAAAAACTCTCAAGAACGGAAACAGCAATAAAAATATATTATCAGAAATAAGTGCAATGCAAAAATACATACTTTCAATAACAAAAAATGGCTATGGTAAAAGGACCTCTTTTTATGAATATCGGGTTACTAATAGAGGCGGAAAGGGAATTATTGGAATAAAAAATTCATCCAGAAATGGTGATGTTGCTGCATCTTTTCCCGTGGATGAGGGTGATCAAATTCTAATTTCCACTGATAAAGGCAGAGTAATAAGATGTGCGGTTAAGGAAATTAGAACGGCTGGGAGAAATACCCAAGGAGTAAGAATCTCTAAAGTTTCTGGAGAAGAAACTATTGTATCAGCAATAAAAATTGATGATAATTTGATTTAATAATGAAAATAGCAATTTACCCAGGTACTTTTGATCCAATTACTTTTGGACATATAGATTTAATTAAAAAAGGTTTAAAAGTTGTAGACAAAATCATTGTGGCAATTTCAGATGTTGTAAGTAATGATCTTTTGTTTTCTGCAGATGAAAGAAAGTTAATAGTTAAAAATGCATTATACAAAGATTTAAAAATTAATAAAAAAAAAGTAAAAATAATTACGTTTAGTAATCTTACAACTTCTTTATGTAATGATCATAAAGTTAATTTGATGATAAGAGGTCTGAGAGCTGTGTCAGATTTTGAATATGAATTTCAGTTAGCAGGAATGAATAAAAAGTTAAATCACGAAATTGAAACAATTTTTTTAATGGCAAATATTGAAAATCAGGTTATTTCTTCAAGTCTTGTTAAAGAAATAGCAAAATTGGGTGGTGACATGTCTAAATTTACTACAAAAAGCACTGTTAAATTATTAAAAGAGAAATTAAGTTGAAAAAATTTTTTTCTTTTGTATTTGTATTATTATTATCAACTCAATTATTTGCAGAGGAGAATATTATGATTTTGAAGTTAAAAGACGGTGAAGTAAAGATTAAACTTTTTCCTGATATAGCGCCAAATCATGTAAAAAGGTTTAAGACTCTTGCCGATTCAAATCAGTATGATGGCGTTGTTTTTCATAGAGTAATAGATGGATTTATGGCCCAAACCGGTGATGTTAAATTTGGAAATTCTACGAATGATAAGTATGATTTGGCTAGGGCAGGTACCGGAGGATCTGATTTACCAGATTTAAAAGCTGAATTTAGTAATCTTGCTCATGAAAAAGGAATTTTGTCTATGGCAAGGTCATCAGATCCTAATAGCGCAAACAGTCAGTTTTTTATTTGTTTTGAGGACGCTCCTCATTTAGATAGAAATTACACTGCATTCGGTAAAGTTATTGAAGGAATGAAATTTGTGGATAATATCAAAAGGGGAGATGGTTCAAGCGGATCTGTTAGTGACCCTGATAAAATTATTAGTTTAAGAAGCGTAGAATAATCTTCTAGTTCATCATGGCATTAAAAAAGTTTTCTTTTAATGTTATAAAAAAACACAAATATGCAAGACGAGGCCAAATCGTAACCTCTCACGGTTTAGTGGATACACCTTCTTTTATGCCGGTTGGTACTCAAGGAACAGTTAAAGCAATCTTTCCTGAAGATTTAGTTATGTCAGGAACTCAAATAATTTTATCAAATACATATCACTTATTGCTGAGACCAGGAGTAGATAGAATTTCTTCGTTAGGTGGATTGCATCAGTTTATGAATTGCAAACTTCCAATTTTAACAGATTCAGGGGGTTTTCAAATTATGTCTTTATCAAAATTAACTAAAATTGATAAAAATATTGGAGCAATATTCAAATCTCATATTGATGGAAGGGAATTTATATTAAGTCCGGAAGAAAGCATTAATATTCAAAAAAAATTAAATTCAGATATTCTTATGGTGTTAGATGAATGTCCAAAAATTACCAATGATAAAAACATTATAAAAGAATCAATGGACTTATCTCTAGAATGGGCCCTGAGATCAAAAAATGCTTTTGGATCAAATCCTTCTAAAGGACTTTTTGGCATTGTGCAGGGAGGTTTATATAAAGATTTAAGGCAGAAATGTTTGGAAAAACTGATTGAAATAAATTTTGATGGATTTGCATTAGGAGGATTAGCCGTTGGCGAAACTCAAGATCAGATGTTTAATACTTTAGATTCTGTTAAAGATTACATGCCCAAAGATAAACCTCGTTACCTAATGGGAGTAGGTACGCCTTCTGATATTTTGGGTGCTGTAAAAAGGGGAATGGATATGTTTGACTGTGTTTTGCCGACAAGGTCAGGTAGAACAGGGCTAGCTTTTACCTGGAATGGTAAAATTAATATTAGAAATTCGAAATTTAAAAATGATAATGCACCTTTAGATGATAAAGTAATTCTGCGTGGTTTAAAAAAATACTCAAAAAATTACCTAAACCATTTGTTTAATACAAACGAAATTTTGGGTTCGATGCTTTTAACCATTCATAATATCAATTTCTACCAGCAATTAATGAATCAAATCAGAGAAACTATAGATAACGAAACGTTTGATGATTTTCATGATAAATATATAAACATAATTTAATTAATAAATATGTTTTTATAATTGAATATTACCTAAAAAGAGTTTAAATAGCTTTTTTATTGGGCCGTTAGCTCAGTTGGTAGAGCACTTCCCTTTTAAGGAAGGTGTCATTGGTTCGAATCCAATACGGCTCACCAAATCCCATTGAAAATCCTTTGATAGTGAATGAGAATTAGTTTTTGAGACTAGTCGTTTTTGTTCTTAAAGGCGCTCTCATCTTTGTACAGTCTTGGTACCGAGGTGATGTTCTCAAAATGTTCAGAAGTGATTTGAGACTAGTTATTTCTGATCGCAATTATGAAAGGATAAAAAGATGAAAGATGAAAACATGGATAGCTCGCTCGCTATCGCTCGCTCGTCGG
>CEPX01178853.1_pt1 | contig 23989 bp, 20 predicted proteins | sample 361361 | NCBI WGS metagenome assembly CEPX01 (sample SAMEA2619974, study PRJEB7988) | marine metagenome | biome: marine biome (ENVO:00000447); feature: mesopelagic zone (ENVO:00000213) & marine oxygen minimum zone (ENVO:01000065); material: "saline water (ENVO:00002010), including plankton...
CGCTCGACGCGGCGGTCGCGCTGCGCGAAAACGACGCCGCGGCATACCAGCAGCGCAGTCTGGCAACGATGGCAGACCACGTGCGCGCAATGCTCAGCCTGCAAGAACGGGGCGCGCACACTTTTGATTACGGCAACAACCTCAGGGCTGGTGCGCAGGAAGCGGGGGTCGCGAACGCGTTCGACTTCCCCGGCTTCGTCCCGGCGTATGTGCGGCCGCTTTTCTGCGAAGGCAAGGGGCCGTTCCGCTGGGTAGCGTTGAGCGGCGACCCCGCAGACCTGGCCGCCACCGACGACGTGATTCTGGAGCTGTTTCCCGACGATGAGCCGCTCGTGCGCTGGATAACAATGGCGCGTGAGAAAATAAAATTCCAGGGACTGCCGTCGCGCATCTGCTGGCTCGGTTACGGCGACCGCGCGAAGGCGGGGCTGGCGTTCAACGCGCTCGTCGCCTCCGAGCGGGTGAGTGCACCCATCGTGATTGGGCGCGACCATCTCGACTGCGGCTCGGTCGCGAGCCCGAACCGCGAGACCGAAGCGATGCGCGACGGTAGCGACGCGGTCGCGGACTGGCCGCTGCTCAACGCAATGCTCAATGTCGCCGCCGGGGCCACGTGGGTCAGCTTCCACCACGGCGGCGGCGTCGGCATCGGCTACTCGCTGCACGCCGGGATGGTTGTCGTCGCCGACGGCACGGACGCAGCGGCGGCGCGGCTTGAGCGGGTGCTGACGACTGATCCCGGCACCGGCATCATGCGGCACGTCGACGCCGGCTACGACCGCGCCCGCGAAGTCGCTGACGAGCACGGGATGCAGGTCGGGCTGGTCGATTGAGCATCGCATGAACCTCATTCTCGCGTCGCAGGCGGACAGCGCCGCGCTCAACCTGCGCGAGCGGCTGCTTGAGCTCGGGAACTGGCGCGAAGATGGCGAATTCCAGGGCAGCCCCGTATGGCGGCTCGTCGACGGCGGCGGCAGCTTCTGCGCCCCGGGCACCCGCATGGCGACGCTGGCGGAGCTGCACCTCCATGCGGAACAGGTTGACCGCGAGTGGGCCGCCGAATTCGGCGAAACGCCAGAATGCATCGCATTCCTCTCGCGCCACAAGGCGGCCAGCGGCCGCCCCTCGCTGACGGTGCACCCCGTCGGCAACTGGGGCGCCGCCGACTACGGCGGGACGCCCGGCGCGGTCTCGGGGACCGCGCCGGGCTGGATGACCGGGCTGCTGCGCGCCATCGCGCGTACCGCGCCGGCCGGCTACCAGGCCTGCTTCGAAGCGACGCACCACGGCCCGCTGCTCGAGACGCCGGCCTTCTTCGTCGAAATCGGCTCTGACGAAGGGCGCTGGGAATTGCGCGAGCCGGCCGAAGTGCTGGCGCGCGCGCTGCTCGCGCTCGAGCCGGCCAGCGGCATCCCGCTCGTAGGAATCGGCGGCGGCCACTACACGTCGCGCTTCAGCGACATCGCGCTGAAGCGCGAAGCGGTTTTCGGCCATATGGTCCCGAAATACGCGCTCGAGCAGCTGACGCCGGAGCTGCTGCGGTCGGCGCTCGAGCGCTCCGGCGCGCGGGCAATCTACCTGCACCGCAAGGGGATGCCGAAATCCGCCGTCACGCGCTGGCGCGACTGGGCCGGGAAAAATAGCATCGCAATCGTCAGCTCGAAAGAGCTGCCGCAGCGGGAAAAATAGACTGAAAATTTCTCGAAGACCAGTATAAAAAATCTGAACTAGCCCGGGAGGAGCATCGCAATGACTGCCTGCTTGAGTTCGTCGACGCCAGTTCCCTCCGTGGCCGAGACCGCCAACGCACCCTCCCCAAGGGGCGCCTCCTGCTCCAGGTCGAACTTGCCCTGCACCTCCAGCCAGGGCGCCTGCGGGTAACGCGCGCGGAGCTCGGCGCGCAGCGCCTGCTGGACTTCGAGCGGGTAGCCCGAAGTCCCCGAAGCGTCGGTCACGAACACAATAGCGGGCGCCAAGTGTTCGAGCGCTGCGAGCCCCTGCTTCTCGATGTTGTTGCGCTCCGCGTCGGGGCGGTCGAGCAGCCCCGGAGTGTCGAGCACCTGTATCGTCTGGTAACGGGCTGTGATGTGCCCCAGACTCACCGACTTGGTCGTGAACGGGTATTCACGCACGACCGGCCGGCCGGTGGAAATGGCGCGCACCAGGCTCGACTTGCCGACGTTGGGTGCGCCCGCCATCGCCACCAGCGGCGTTTCCGGGTCGACCGCCGGCAGCTTGCGCAGCACCGACCGGGCGTCGCGCAGGAACTCGAGCCGGTCGGCGACCTGCCGCACGACTGAAGTCAGGCGTCCGTAGCCCTGCTTCTGCAACTGGCGCGCCCGCTCGCCGCGGGCGCGCGCCGCTTGTGACGTGAAGCGGCCGCCCAGCTTCTGCAGCTGCTTGCGCGCCCAGTCGACGCCACCCAGCGACTGCCGCAGCTCGTCCAGCCCGACGCTCAGATCGACGATGTCGCGGTCGAACGGGTGCAGCTGGTCCAGGCTTGGGAAGTCGTCGACAATCGCGCCGAGCGTCGCCGCAAGGTTGTCGGAGAGCGAAGAGAGCTTGCGCGCAGCGTTGTCGGAAGCACCGCTGCGCTTCTTCGCGGCGCGGTGGAGCGCACGCTCGACGAGTTGCTCTGCATCGAGTATCTCGGGCAGCGGGCGCCAGTCCATGCTGGCGCGAAAACAGGGGGTCTAAATCACATGTGGTCGATGACGGCCTGCCCGAACTCGCTGCACTTCAGCAGCGTCGCGCCCTCCATTAGCCGGTGGAAATCGTAGGTGACGCTGCGCGCCGTGATGGCGCCTGCGATGCCGCGGATGACCAGGTCGGCCGCCTCGTTCCAGCCCAGGTAGCGCAGCATCATCTCGCCGCTCAGGATTACCGAGCCGGGGTTCACCTTGTCCTGCCCCGCATATTTCGGCGCGGTGCCGTGCGTCGCCTCGAAGAGCGCGTGGCCGGTGTCATAGTTGATGTTGGCGCCCGGCGCGATGCCGATGCCGCCCACCTGCGCCGCCAGCGCGTCGGAGATGTAGTCGCCGTTCAGGTTCATCGTCGTCAGCACGCTGTACTCGCGCGGGCGCGTCAGCAATTGCTGGAGCATCGCGTCGGCGATGACGTCCTTGATGATGATATCACGGCCCGTCTCCGGATTCTTCAGCGTGCACCACGGCCCGCCATCCAGCTCGGTCGCACCGAATTCGGCCTTTGCGAGCGCATAGCCCCAGTCACGGAAGCCCCCTTCCGTAAATTTCATAATATTGCCCTTGTGGACCAGCGTCACGTTGGGCTGGTCGTGCGTGATTGCGTATCGCAGCGCGGCGCGCACGATGCGCTCAGTCCCCTCACGTGAGATGGGTTTGATGCCGATACCCGAGCTCTCAGGGAACCGGATTTTGGTGACGCCCATCTCCGACTGCAGGAAGTTGATGACGCGCTGCGCCTCGGCCGAGCCAGCTTCCCACTCGATGCCTGCGTAGACGTCCTCCGAGTTCTCGCGGAAGATAATCATCTCGACCGCGCCCGGGTCCTTTACCGGGCTGGGGACACCCTCGAACCAGCGGATGGGGCGGACGCAGGCGAACAGGTCCAGCTGCTGCCGCAGCGTCACGTTAAGCGAACGGAAGCCGCCTCCGATCGGTGTCGTCAATGGCCCTTTCAAGGCGACAAGCTGGGTACGAATCGCCTCCAGGGTCGCTTCCGGCAGCCACTCGCCGGTCGCGGCGTGCGCCGCTTCGCCCGCGAGCACTTCCCGCCAGGCGATGCGTCGCTGCCCGCCGTAAGCGCGCGCGACTGCCGCATCGAGCACGTCGCGCGCGACCGGCGTCACGTCATGGCCGATGCCGTCGCCGATAATCAGCGGGATTATCGGCTCGTCCGGAACGGCGAGTTCACCGTCGCGGCAGGTAATCGTTGCCGGGGCCATCGCCCGCCCATTCGCGTGAGTATAAACCGGCTACTGCTTTATTCCCGCTCCCGCTGCGGGGGCGTGAACCTGCTCAACCGGCTGGTCGTCGGTAGTGCGCCGTGGATGCCGCGCTTCGTCATCGGCCGCGTCGCAGCACGCTACGTCGCGGGCGACTCGCTCGAGGATGGCCTTGCGCTGGTGGAGCACCTGAACGCGCAGGGTTTCACCGGGACGCTCGACGTGCTGGGCGAAGAAATCCGCGAGGAGGGTGCGACGCTGCGGTTCCGCGACGCCTACCTCGAGGCGCTGGACGGCATCGCCAATCGCGGCGTGGAGTGTAACGTCTCGCTCAAGCTAACCGCGCTCGGCCTGCGCATCGACCCTGCGCTCTGCTGGAACAATCTCGCCCCGATACTGGACCGCGCCCGCGAGTTCGACAATTTCGTGCGCTTCGACATGGAGGACTCCAGCATTACCGTGGCAACGCTCGAGATGTGCCAGCGCGCGCGCGAATACTACTCGCGCTGCGGGACGGTGCTACAGGCGTCCCTGCACCGCACGCTCGAGGATGCGCGTGGCCTGGCGGGGGCGGGGAGCAATGTGCGCATTTGCAAGGGCGCCTATGTCGAGCCGGAGGCGATTGCGTTCCAGGGCTTCCAGGAAATCCGCGACAGCTTCATGGCGGTCGCGCGACAGCTGCTCGAGCAGGGCACTTACGCCTGCTTCGCGACGCACGACCTGTGGCTCATCGAGCACTGCGAGGCGCTGGTCGCCGAACTGGGGGTCGCACCCGACCGCTACGAATTCCAGGCGCTCTCGGGGGTACCGGTCGAGGCTACGCTCGACCAGCTTCTGGCTTCAGGGCACCGCGTCCGATACTACATCCCGTTCGGGCCGGAGTGGTACGCCTACTCGCTGCGCCGCATGCGCGAGAATCCCGCTATCTGGCGGCATACGCTACGCGCCATGTTTTCGCGCTCGCGCCACCGCCGCCGCTAGAACGGCAGGTCGTCGAGCAGCCCCGGCCCCAGCACCAGCGCGTCGGCTGCGCCGGCCGCAAGCCGCTCGCCCTCGCGCGGGCGCGTTACGAAACCGAGTGCCAGCTGGCTGCCGTCGGGCTGCAGCGCGCTGCTGGTCACCTCGCCCGCCGGCTTTCCGTCGCGCTCCAGCGAGGTGCCAGCCTCCACGGGCGCCGAAATCTGCAGCCGCATCAGGCGACGGCGCAGCCCGCCCATGTTCCGCAGCTTCGAAACGACTTCCTGCCCGGGGTAGCAACCCGCCTCGGCCGGCACCAGCGCGCTGAGCCCTGCCTCGAGAGGGTTGCGCCGCGCGACGCCTTCGGCGTCCCAGTCGGGGATGCCCGCGGCGAGCCGCGCCAGTTGCGCCAGCTGCGGCTCGCCGTCGGCCGTGAAGTCGGGGCCGGCGCTGACCGCGCTGCCGAGCAGCGCCCGGAAGCGCACTCCGTCGCCGTCCGGGGTCCAGCCGTCGGCGGCCGCTGCCTGCTCGGCGACGGTTGCCCAGCCGAGGCGCTCGATAGCAACGTCAGCCGCGAGCACGAATTTCTCCAGCTCCGTGACGACAGGCTCGCCGCCGCTGGCGATTCCGGCGAGCGTGTGGTCTTCGTCGGCGAGCAGCCACAGCTCGCCCAGCGTGCGTCCGGTGCGCGACAGCAGCAGCCCGTGCGCAGTCTCCCCCGGCGCGAGGCTGGCGACGGAGCAGGTGAGCATCCGCTCGAGGTAGTCGCGCTGCTCGCTGCCGGTGCAGGCGAGCCAGTTCCAATCGAGGCTCCACATCCCGGCGGCAGAGCGCCAGCCTTATGTAAAGCGGTTTTGTAGCGCGGCACCATGGCACCCAGACGGATACGCAAGGGAAAGAAGCCGGAACGGACCGCGACCCCGCAAGGCGGCCGGCCGACGGTGGCGCTCGCGCTCGGCGCGCTGATGATTGTGAGCGTCTTCGCCGGGGTGGTGCTGTTCCTGATTCCCGAGGATGCGCCGACCATAACCTACGGTGTCGAGGCAGAATTCCTGCAGGACACCATCGAGGCTGAGCAGGGCGGCCAGAGCGACTTCGTGCTGGTGGTACGCAACACCGGCTCGCATGGCGACAGCTTTGACATCGTAGTCCAGTCCAACGACGGCGGCTTCGACATCGCCGTCGAAAGCGGCTTCGAATCGGTTGACGTCGCCGTGGACAAGCGACTGCCGCTACTGGTGCACGTCACCTCGCCCAACGCCGGGCTGCTCTATGCGACACTACGCGTCAGCTCACAGGGTGACCCCGCCATCTCGACCAGCCTGCGGCTCTACGTCAAGGCCTCCGGGGAGTTTGGCAACACCACCCAGCACGGCGACTCTGTCGACGTCTGGTACGCCGGAATCCAGGCCAGCGACGGCATCCTGTTCGACACCAATATCGAGTCCATCTTCAAGTCAGACTACCCGCGCAAGGAGTCCGCCAGCGAGCATTACGACCTGCTGACGGCGCCCAACGTCGGCTGCGAGGCGACCGGAGTCCCCGACGATAACTGTCAGGACAAGCGGCAGATGATTCCCGGCTTCGACAACAAGCTGGTCGGCATGCGCGAAGGGCAGACGCTGGCGGTGCGCATCCCTGCGCAGGAAGCCTACGGCACAAACCCGGAATCGCACGCGCTGGGCGGACAGGACCTGATTTTCTTCATCACCCTCGCGGCCATCGTTTGAGCCCCGAGGAGTGGGAAACCGGCGAAGCTGAAGAGCATGGACAGTTCCGCATCTTCCGCGTCAAGGAAGTGCAGGCGACCTCACCCCGGACCGGGGAAGAACTGAGCTTCTACCTGCTCGAGTGCAACGACTGGGTAAACGTCATTGCATTTACGGAGGCGGGCGAAGTGGTGATGATTCGGCAATACCGCTTCGGGACGCAGCAGGTGGAGCTTGAGATTCCGGGCGGCGTTATTGAGGAAGGCGAAACCCCGGAAGAGGCAGCCGTGCGCGAACTCGAGGAGGAGACAGGCTACACCGGCGGCGAAGTTTCGTACCTCGGGTCGGTCTCGCCCAATCCTGCCTTCCACACCAACCGCTGCCACACTGTCGTCATCCAGGGCGTAACACCCGACGGGACGCAGTCGCTCGACCCGGGCGAGGACCTCGAGGTGGAGCTACAGGCACTCAACGATGTTCCGGGGCTGATTGCTGACGGCACTATCCGCCACTCGCTGGTGATGTCCGCCTTCCAGCTACTGGGGCTGGCGGCCGATACTGATTAGACTGCGAACGCACCGAACTGGCGGCAAAACTGGCATTCGCTCGCGCCACCGGCTGGCTCGCCGCAGGTGGGGCAGCGTGCCAGCGGCTGCGGCGGTGCGAGGGCTTCGCGCATGCGGTCCATCCCGCGCAGCAACCCGTGGCGCGTCCCCGGCTGCGCCTGCTCGAGCTGGAGCAGCAGGTCGCGGAACAGGTTGCGCTGCGCTGCCGTTGCATGCAGGCAGTCGCCGGTGTGGAACTCCCACTCCTGGAGCAGCGCCAGCAGGTAGACCTCCTGCTCAGGGATGCGGCGCAGTGGCAGCAGCCGCGGCACCATTCCCGGCTGCCGGTGCTGGTGGGGCGCCATGCGTTGCAGCCGCGCCACGTCGCCGCGCGCGTGGTTCATCAGCACTGTCTGCGCGCAATCATCGAGGTTGTGCCCCAGCACCAGCGCGTCGACCCCCGCTTCGCGCGCGGCGAAGTTCAGCGCGCGGCGGCGCAGGATGCCGCAGGGCGAGCAGGGCGACCCCGCCGGGGGCTGCGCCTGCAGCAGCTCGTCGAGCCCCATCCCGACGAGGTCGCGGTAGCTGCTGACTCGTAGTTCGACCCCCAGCGTGTCGCAGCCACGACGCGCGCACTCCAGCGCCGGGGCGCGGTAGCCCGCAATACCCTCGTCAATTGCTAGCGCGACCAGCTCCAGCCGGCGCTGTGCCGCCCATGCCTGCACCAGATGCAGCGCAACTGTCGAGTCCTTGCCTCCCGAGAGCGCGACCGCAATGCGCTGTAGCGGCTCGCCACTAGCCTCGAGAGCCACAGCCTGCTGGCGCAATTCGCGCTGTACCGATTTTTCCACTGCAGAAACAAAGTGGCGCTGGCAAAGGCTTTCGCCGGAATAGCGACGGTCAATGACCGGGGCGGTCGTGCAGGCGCGGCAGGCCATGCGAGGGCAGCAGAGAACCGCTATAGCAGCTTTCGGCGACCGAAAGTATGACACAATTATGACCCAATAAATCACAAATATATTGCCTAAATGACACAATTACGTCGTCATTAACCGATAAGTTTATATAAGATATTCACAGATAGGCTCGACAGCCATGGCACCATTGGGCCCCCTTAACTCTAATCGCCTGACCGTGCGGCTGGATGCAGAGCGGGCGACGCAGCTGGAATTTTACGCCACCCAGAACCCGATGACCGTACGCTCCTACAATCAGGTACTACAGGAGGCACTCGATGAATTCCTGGAGCGACACACCTTTGCCCCCGGCCGGCGCAACCTTACGGTTTCGCTACCGGAGAAGGCAGTGGAGAGGCTGAATGACCTGAAGGAGAGCGGCTTTGGCTCGTTCGACGAACTTATCGGCGGGGCAGTTTCATCGCACGCCCGCGAGATGTGGCGGGAGGAGCGTGAGTACCACACCCTCGCCAGCGATGCCGACAAGGTGAGGTCGCGCCGCCATGAGATTTTTTCCGAATGGAGTAGAGGTAATGAAAAATGATGGACAGACTAGAAAGCTTTGACAACGACGAACTGATACAGTTCGTCAAGGAACCACGCATCCAGATGCTCGGTATCGGTGGGGCCGGCAACAACATCCTGACGCGCCTGTACCGGCGTGGACTGGGTGGTGTTCAGACCGTCGCCATCAACACCGATGCGATGCACCTCAACGAGTGTCAGGCGCACCACAAACTAGTGCTTGGTGCCGACAGCACCAGAGGACGCGGCGCGGGTGGCAATCCGGGCGTCGGCCGTATGGCTGCCGAGGCAGACCACGAGCGCATCGCAGAAGTTCTGGACAACAATGACCTGACCTTCGTTATCGCTGGCATGGGAGGTGGTACCGGTACCGGAGCGGCGCCCGTAATCGCACGGCAGGCGCGGCAGGCGGGTCAACTGGTAGTGGGCGTCGCCATCATGCCTTTCGAAGCTGAGGGCGACGGCAAGCGCGCGGCCGGATTCGACGGCATGCGCGACTTCAAGGCAGCCTGCAACAGCCTCATCGAGCTGGATAACGAGAATCTCAATCGCCTGGCGCCTGAATATCCCATCAAGCGCGCCTTTGGCGTCATGAGTGACCTGGTCGTCGACATGGTGCAGGAACTGGCACAGATCGTGACAGAACCTTCGACCATCAACGTTGATTTCGCCGACCTGAAGCGAATTGTCGAGGCGGGCGGCACCGCCAAGGTGCTCTACGGTGAGTCAGACAACTCCGCTCCCGGCTCGGTACTCGACGCAATCCTGGGCAATCCGCTGCTCGACACCCGCTACAAGGGTGCCGAGGCGATGCTGCTGCACGTGACCGCCGGGAGCGATTTCTCGCTCAACAACTGCCACGAGGTTCTCGCGGCACTCAAGTTCGACCTCTCCGAAGATGTCAACCTCATCTGGGGGCTACGCACTGACGACCAGCTTGGCAATCGAGTCAAGGTGGTCCTGCTGGTGTCGGCTATCCCCAACAGTGAGGAGGACCTCGATATCGAGCGGTTCGACGAGGCGATAGCTTCCCCGCTAGGCGATGCTATCCCGATGGTAGGCTGAAACCTTTGCTGTCCGCCGTCAATGACGGCTGTGCCTGAGGCGGTGGACACCACTCTCCTGAGAGCTTACACTAGGTACTGTAGCGGCAGGTTGGAGGAGAGGCGAACCTCTCCTCCTGCGCCTTAGTCTATTCCTCTTCTTCGCGGCGACGGAACGCGACACCGAGTGCAGCCAGCAGGCCGCCCAGCATTGTGCTCCAGAGTGCCATCGAGAACGAGGGTACGGTGTTGACCTCGCTCACTGTAGTGATGTCGATCGGCACGCGGTTGTTGCCTTCGTCCGACTCGTCTATGACGTCTTCAGTATCTACCGCAAGGTAGAAGGTGTAGACACCCGAGACTTCCTCGCCAGGTCCGGCGGACATGCCCAGCTCGGTTGCAGTCGCCTTGAAGTAGACGTACTTACAGGTCCGGGAGGGGTCGTTACCGCATTTGCTGGTCTGGATTTCAGCGCCGGTCGCAGAGGTTCCATCACTGTCGACAACCCAGTTGGTGCCGGTCCAGCTGATGGATACCTGCACACCCAGCGGGTTCTGGCTGAAGTCCAGCAGACCCACCTTGAAGCTACCGACTGTCTCAGTGCCAGCGTTCAGCACTTCAACCCGGAAGGTGAAGTATTCATCGCCGCCACTGCGCTTGGTCCAGCCGGTGCCGGCTACACTGTAACCGACCGCGTGCGAGACGTAGCCGTAGTCGCCCAGCTTGAGATCGGGCTTGTCGATGGTCATGGTCGCCTGTCCGTCGGCATCGCCGTCGGTGAAGGTGTCGTCGTAGTCGGTCCAGGAGCGGACGTCCGACTGGATGGTGTAGGTACCCGGTGGTGCCCAGGCTGCGAAGCCCACGGTAACCTCGACGTTCACGTTGAGTGAGTCGCCGGGGTCCATGAAGTTACTCGCGCTCGGTTCCATCGGCTTACCGGCTGAGGAATCCCAGCTGGACTTGGTCGGGTTGGAAATCGACCAGCCAGTTGGCATAGTGTAGTCGGTCGTGCCGCTGGGCCAGGTGATGACGCCATCCTTGTCGATGAACGCGGTCGGGTCACCGCCGCTCGGGTCGTCACGGTTGCCGCCCCAGAAACCCGGAATGGGCTTGATGGCGACCACTGTCTCGCGACCCTGCTGCATGATGTGGCTCAGGATTGCGCCGGGGCATCCCTGGCAGTAGCTACCGCTCTCGAGAGTCACGAACGAGTTGTCCGGGGCAGTGATGGTGAAGTCCACCACGCCTGAGTCCGAGATGGCACCCAGATTGCGCGCCTTGACCGTGTAGGTCCGCTTGATGGTGTCGCCAGTCGACGAGGAGGGCGCCCCCTTCTGTGAAGTGGGCGTGATTTCCTTGACATCCATGGCGTACGAGTTCAGGCCGAATACTGCTGCGGTGTAGGCCGTGAAAGTTCCACTGCCGCCACCGGAGGTCCCGACCAGGCGTACCTGCATCGGTCCACCAATGTACTGGTCCTGCAGGCCACTGCCATCCGAGATTTCGTCCACTACACCAAGGTCGGCATAGAACGTCTGGCTGCTGCTGTTGTCAAAGTAGCTGCTGCCGGTCCAGGAGTCTGGCAGGGTGGTGTAGTTGGCGCCCGGGATAGCGTAGAGCGAGGTTGTTTCACCCGCTGCGCGCCACTTGACATCGAACCACTGGCCACTGGAGCCTGCGCGTACCTGCGCCTGCACCGAGGCGATGTCGAGCTCATAGGCCGCTTCGACCACCAGGAACGGGTCACTGTTCCAGACGTTGAAGCTCTGTGAGGTCAACGTGCCGGAGTCGGAACCGTCCCAGACCCAGGAGCCCATGGTCCAGTCGTCGCTAGTCCACTCAGAGGAGCTGAGCAGCGTAGCGCCCAGCACCAGCGTCTGCTTCACGGTGTTATCGACCGGGTTCTCGTCGGGCACAGTCAGCTCGTCCGGCCGCTCGGCCTTGACGTGCAGGTTGTAGAGGCCCGGCGCAAGCTCGGCACCCCAGCGCCAGGTTGAACCGGCGGTGTCGGGGTCAATCGTGAACGAGTCACCCTTATTCAGCGCAATCTGGACCTGATAGTAGTTCCAGTAACGCGCCGACGGGTCGGGCCACGCCTGCACTCCGTTCATGTCAGTTATGCGCGCGTAGACGGTCACATCCTGCTGCGGCTCGAGGCCAATCGACTTCACCGTGATGGAGAGGTCGTGGTCTTTGCCGGCCGCCGCGAAGCGGTCGGTCGTCACATCGGTGATGCCAACGTTGTTACGGTACTCGTTGCCGATTACCATGATGTCATCCAGCAGTACACCCCGTCCGCCGCCGACGTTGCTGACGACGCGGAAGTCGAGGAAGGTCTGGTAACCCTCAAAGGCGCTCAGGCTGATTTCTTCCACTATCCAGTCGGAACTGGCCCAGTCGCCGCTCGTGCCCTCATAGGTCTTCAGAATGCTCCAGCTACCGGAGGTAATCTTCTGGCTGCTGTCGAAATCGTTAGCAACGCGCACCTCCAGCCGGTCACCGTTGGCCAGATCATACTTAATCGAGAACGTGAGCACCGGCTTGAACGCCGCCCGCAGGTCGACGCAGACGTCGGTGACGTCGTTGCCGTCGACATCGCGCGTGCAGCTGTCAGGCGTGACCATGCTGTCGTCGGCACCTCCGTTGTAGGCGTCGCTGCCGGCACTGAAGTAGCGCCAGGCCCACTTGCCCGACTGGGCCGAGCCCAGTGTCGAGTCATCGGTGACATCTACGTCGAAGAACTTGTTGCCAGTCTCCGAGGTGCGGTGGAACTGGGTGTAGGTGTAGTCCTTGTCATCGACATTATCGTAGAAGAATGTGTCGAAAACACGGAACATCACCTTCATCGAGTTGTTCCACGGGAAGAAGTCCTTGCCCGCCGGCACCAGCGCCTCGACCTCTATGAAGTAGGTGTTGGCAGTGGGCGTCGGGAAGTAGGTGAAGAGCTCCTTCTGGTCCTCGTGGCCCTCGGTGTCGACGTTGCCGTAGGCTGAGTCGCCCGCGAGGGTCGGAATCTCCGGCTGGTCATCGCTCAGCATGTGCGACCAGTCCTCGCCCTGCAGATCAGTTACGGTGAACTTGATCGGCAGTGAGTCCCAGCTCGCCTCGCCGGCGTTCAGCACGGTAGCATTGAACTCACGGTCGTTGTTAGTATTCTGCGCGTGTACGCGGAACGACTCATCGCGAACCGTGACGTCAGTCACAGCCACGTCGCGCGTGATGCGCTCGGTGCCGCGGAAGCACATTTCGTCAATGAACCAGCCCGGGTAGGGGCGGCCGTTGGCGTTGTTCTGCTCGGTGACCTGGTCATTGTCTGCGTCCATCTGGACACGCCAGAGGATTGAGGCTGTGTCTTCCGCTCCGTAGTAGGTGGAAGCCAGAGCGTAGCCCTGGTAGCGCGTGTTACCACCGCCCCACAGGTACCAGGCTCCTTCGCCAGGACAGAAACCGGAGTAGTTAATCAGGTTGACCCAGCTGGCGCCATCGTCCTTCGAAATCTGCATGCGGAAGTAGTCTCCCGATTCCATGCAGCCGGTGAAGAGCATGCTAATTACGACCTCTTCCATCGCGCTCAGGTCGAGCGGCGGGGTTTGGAAGTAATCATCCTGGTTCGGGTTGGGTACGAACTTGGGACAGTCGTTCTGGGCATTGTGGTTGGCATCCCAGTCACAATTAGCTGGGTTGGCATTAGTCTTGTACCAACCGTTGGTATTGAACGACCCGAAGGAGTACATGCCCTCGTGGTAGACTGCACTCTGGGTCTTGTTGTCGGTGGTACCGTCACATTCGCGGGCCCAGCCACAGCCATCCATGTCCCAGTCGTAGGAGTGGGCACGATGGTAGTTTATGCTGTCATAGCTGCTCGCGCCATTGTCATCGGTGTCAGCGATGGTAATCGATGCCCCCGGTTCATCCAGCTCGGCGTTGTCGACCCACTTGGAGACGCCGACGTCGGCCTGAACGAAGTTGTTGGCGGAAACCTGGTCACCCGTGTGGATTACACCAGCTGTGATGCGATCCATACCGGCACTGGTGAAGAGCACGTGGCGTGCCCGGTTGGGGTCGTTACCATCGTGGGCCCGCTGGATAGCGTCGTTAAGCTTGTTGAAGGTAAAGACCACTGACTGGCCCGGCATGATGGTTTCGACATTCATCGGATGTCCTTCCTCGCCGGCGAACGCCTGCGTCGTGAAAGTGCTGTCAAACAGTATCTGGCCGTACTGGTTCTTCAGTTTAAGGTGTACGCCAGTACCCGACTGCGGCAGGTAGCCGTAGTTGGTGATAGTTACCTTGATTTCGACCGGGACCATCGCTTCGACTGTACGCCAGTACTGCGAATGGTTCGGGATATCCAGTCCGCCGATACCGATATCGACGTTCTGCTTGGGCTCGCGGTTAACTTCCATCCAGTCCAGGATAGTGGCGAAGAAGTCTGCCCGCTCGGAGCGGGAATCGAAGACGCCAATCTCGTCAGCGAAAGTGAACGCCTTGTGGGTCTGGGTGGAAGTCACCGGCTGGCCATCGTTCCGTGGAAATTCAATGGCGTGGTACTTGTAGTTGTGAGTCGCATCCCTGTGGACATCCATCCAGAAGGATCCCATTGCATTATTGTCTTGCGGCTGGAAACCACAGGGCCGGTCCAGATAGTGGATACCCGCGGTGTCGGTCGAGTACTCCTTGCCGTCGAAAAGGGAGTCATCGACTCCCTTCATCGGGTTGGAAGTACCGTCAACGACTAGGTAACTGGAGTACCACGTGTTGGCATGCAGGTAGTTACTGACGTAAGTACCTCCATAGGCCGCAAGCCAGTCGCCCATCTGGGTCAGCTGGATTACGTTGCGATTGTCGGTCGAGAATGAATCCTCGGTACCGTCATTTCCATCGAGGTAGTCCATCATCGTATTTCCCTCGCCGCTAGAGACAATTTCAGTATTCCAGCCGGAATACCAGATAACTACTTCATAGTTGTCGAGCAGGGATAGCCCCTCATCGCCGCTGGGAATCATCCAGTTGGTGCCACCCCACATGCCGGCGCGGAAGACATCGAATGAATACCCACCGTCGTTCAGTGCCGTCTCAACGTGGGAAGCCTCGAGCCAAGGGCCCGACATCCAGCGTTCCATGTCGTCGTCGACAATCAGGATTTTAGCGTCACCTGGTTCTGCCGGCTCTGGTGAGAACTTGCCGGTAGCCAGCGTCTTAGCTGGCTGTGGCGCGTATCCTTCCACGATGGCGTTGATGTCGCCGTAGGCCTGGACGCCTTCCTCGGAGAAGAAGACATCGTCGCCCATGTAGGGCGTCTTGCTCTCGGTTCCCTGTCCTGTGCCAGCCAGCATTGTAATGCCGCTGACTGTCATCAGGAAGGCAACCAGTATTGCAGCCAGCTTCCCTGTCTGGAAAGCGGATGCAGTGCTGTTTGCGTTCATTTTACACACCTTCGCTGTTTTGTCCTTTACCGTACTCATAGAATGAGCGCAGTCTCCTTCCATCCCGAAGGGTGATAATAAAGTAACACCCCAGTCCGCTGGAACTACTATTTAAGATAAGTGGTACAATCGTTTGACATTAGGAGCTTTTCCGCAGCAGGTCCAGCACCCTCAGCTCCCGTCCGGGCGAGTAGGGGTGCACCATTCGCGAGCCGCTGACGCTGGCGAAATCGCTCAGCTCCTCCGCGACTCCGGCCGGCAATTCCGGCGCTTTGCGGTCAGCCAGCAAGTAGAGGTGTAGCACCCCGCCCGGCGCGAGCGCGGCGAGGCCGGTGGCGATGAAAGCGAGCGAGCCGGTGGGGTGGTTCGCCACGACGCGGTCGAAGCTCCCGAGTCTCGGTACCAGCTCCTCCGCCAGGCCAGTGTGGAACTCAAAGCTCTCAGATGACAGGTTATTAAACTCACAATTACGCAAAGCCCATTTTTCGGCGGCAGGATTTCCGTCGATGGCGACCGCCTGCGCTCCAGCCCGGGCGGCGGTGATGGCGAACGGCCCCACCCCGGCAAACGCGTCTAGCATCCGCTCGCCCGGCCGCACCAGCGCCGCAATGCGCGCCCGCTCACCCGCCAGCCGCGGCGAAAAAAAGACCTGCTGCAAATCAACCTCGAAACGGAGATTGTTTTCGCGATGCAGCACGACGAGGTCGTCATCGCCAGCAACCACCGCGAGGTTCCGTACGCGCCACTGCCCGCCAACGCCGCTGTCGACCGCCACCGTCCGCAGGTTGGCGTGACTCTCCAGTAACGCCTGCGCGATGGCCGTGACATGGGGCTGTGCCTCGTCGGAGAGCCGCAGGATTCCAACGTGGCCCAGCATATCAAACGCGCGCGGCGCCAGCTTGCGCAACTCAGGCGACAGCGCGTCGCGGTAGTCGCGCCCGATGGCGCGCGCCGGCCGCCCCTTGCATTGCACGATTTCGCCCTCGGCTGCGCCCGCCAGCGGCCAGAGGACGAAGTCGCCGTCGTGCTGCGCGCGGAAGTCGGGATGCAGCAGCCCTTCCCGCTCAAGCCGGGCGCGTGCTGTTTCGGCGTCGGCGCGCTGCACTTTCAAGTGGGGAATCACTCTATGGCCTGACGGTAGGCCGCCGCGTCAAGCAAGCCCTGCGGCTCCGCGGCAGGCCGGAAGGCAACAATCCAGCCGAGCTCGTAGGGCGACTCGTTCAGCAATTCGGGCGCCTCTTCCAGCTGCTGGTTGACCTCGGTTATTTCGCCCGCCACCGGCGCGTAGATATCGCTGGCGGCCTTGACCGACTCGGCGACAGCAACCCTGTCTCCCGCGCCAAAAGTGTCGCCGACCGCCGGTAGTTCGACGAACACCACGTCGGAGAGCGCCTGCTGGGCGTGGTCGCTGATGCCGAGGACGCAGGTCCCGTCATCGTGCTGGCGCAGCCACTCGTGCGACTCGGCGTAGAGCAGTTCTTCGGGTATGTCGCTCACTGGAACGGCGGCCGCACCACGCGCGCGTTTAAGTGTTTTCCGCGCACGGCGACCGTCACCGCGGTCCCCGGCTTGAGGTTGAGGTAGGCGAGGCCGATGCCAGTCCCCAGCGATGGAGAGAGCGTCCCGCTCGTGAGCTGGCCGACGCGTTCGCCGGCGTGGAAAACCTCGCAGCCGGGGCGCGGAACGCCGCGCTCCCCAAGCTGGATGCCGCGCAGCACCGCGTAGCCGCTGCCGCGCTGCGCCAGCAGCGGCTCGCGGCCGATGAACTGGTGGCCCCAGCCGATGACCCAGCCGCAATTCGCCTCGAGCGGCGTCTGGCCCCCGTCAAAATCAGTCCCCGAGAGCAGCATTCCGCGCTCGAGCCGCAGCGTGTCACGCGCGCCAAGCCCGCACGGCGCGGCTCCGAGCGCCAGCAGCGCCTCCCATTGCGCCAGCGCCGCGTCGCGCGGCAGGATGATTTCGCACCCCGGCTCGCCCGTATATCCCGTGCCGCTGACAATGAATTCACCCTGCCGCGTGTGGCTGAACGGCTCGACCGCCAATGCGAGATGCATCTCGAGCAGTCGTGGCGCGTCAGGGCCTTGCAGCGCAATGCACGCCAGCTCCGCACTGCGGTCTTCCAGCGTCGCGTTGAAGTCGGCGATGTGCGTCGCAAGCCAGTCCGCAATGCGACCGGTCGTGGCGGCGTTGGGCACCAGCAGGAACTCGTCGGGGGCGAGGCAGTAGACTATCGTGTCATCGATGATGCAGCCCTGTTCGTCGAGGATGTGGCAGTAACGGCAGCGCCCCGGCTCGAGGTTGCGGATATCCCATGTTGTCACCCACGCCAGAAACGCCGCCGCCTTCGGGCCACGAACGAAAAGCTGCCCCATGTGCGAGACATCGAAGACGCCCGCGGCCGACCGCACCGCACGGTGTTCAGCGATGATGCCTTCGAACTGGATGGGCATTTCCCAGCCGGCGAAGTCGACCAGCCGCGCGCCGAGGGCCCTGTGGCTTGCATGGAGCGGGGTGTGGTGCATCGCGACCGCACCCCGCCGACGGGGAAAAACCGTTGGGGCGCGACTCAATGCTTATAACCGTCTGGATGTGCCGCACGATGTGGCAGTCCCCAGCGACGACAAAAAGCGCGGATTCAAGCAGAGCGTAAAAGTCACCATTGAAGACAAGGAGGGGCAGAAACATACGTTGCGGCTGCCGCTGCCGTATCGCCCCAAAGGGGAAATGTTCGCCGTCGCCGAGACCTTCCAGGGCGGCAGCCGGCTGCAGCTCATCTGCGAGGATGGCAAGCGGCGCATGGGGCGCATCCCCGGCAAGCTGCGGCGCCGGATGTGGGTGCGCGAGAACGACCTGCTGATTATCGTCCCGTGGTCGTTCCAGGATTCGAAGGCTGACGTCAAGTTCCGCTACACGGCGACGCAAAGCGCCAACCTGAAGCGGCAGGACCTGATACCGGAAATCCTGGACATTTACTGATGGAAGAGAGCCTGCTGAGGCTGGACCGACAGCGGGGGCAGCTTGTACGCGCGGGCGACCGCGACGGACGCAAGACACTCGACGCGGTGTTTGACGAGCCGACGTTGCACGCCATCCAGCAGCTCTTCAGCCGCGGCGTGCTGCACACGCTCGAAAACATCATCGCCACCGGCAAGGAGGCGAACGTCTTCCGCGGCAAGACGCGCGACGGGCGCAACCGCGCCGTGAAAATCTACCGGCTCAGCACTGCCACCTTCCGCAAGCTGGCGCCCTACCTTGATGGCGACCCGCGCTTCCCGCACAGCGGCAAGTCGCACCGCGACCGGATTTTCACCTGGGCGCAGAAGGAATTCAAGAACCTGCACCTGATGCACGCCGCTGGCGCCAGCGTACCGCAGCCGTTCCACGTCCACCGCAACCTGCTGGTGATGCAGTACCGCGGCTGGCGCTACCACCCCTATCCAACGCTGCGCGAGCTGCCGCCCGAGGAACCGCGCGAGTTCCTGCAGGCGCTGATGGGCTCGGTGAAGGCGTACCACGGCGCGGGGCTGGCGCACGGCGACCTGTCGGAATACAACGTGCTTAACGTGCGCGAGCAGCCCTGCATTATCGACGTGGGGCAGGCGGTACCTCGCCAGCATCCACGCTTCGCAGAGCTGCATGAGCGCGACCTTGGCAATATCCACCGCTGGTTCCGCAAGCGGCTGCCGGGGCTGTCGCGACAGGAGGTCGAGCAATGGAGTACGTGAGGATTCCGCAACGTCGCATCGGGGTGCTCATAGGCCACGACGGAGAAACCCGCAAGGAGTTCGAGGACGCCACCGGCTGTACCCTCGAAATTGACTCGCGGACCGGGATGGTGCGCGTCGTCCAGCCCGAGCGGGGCGACGCGCTGCTGGCGCTGCAGCTGCTGGCGGTCGTGCGCGCCATCGGCCGCGGCTTTTCCCCGGAGACGGCACGCGAGCTGCTCGACCCCGAGACCTACCTTGAAGTGGTCGATATCCGCGACCACACCGGCCACTCGCGCAAGCGGCTGGAGCGGATGCGCGGCAGGGTCATCGGTCGCAACGGCAAGACACGCCGCATCATCGAGGAGCAGAGCAACGCCCGCATGGCGGTGCAGGGGCATACGGTAGCGCTGCTTGGCTCGCTCGAGGCGGTCGAGGCGGCCAAGGTCGCGCTGGGGATGCTGCTCGCGGGGGCCGAGCACGGCTCGGTCTACCACTACCTCGAGGGGCACCGCCGCTCGCGCTGAAGCGATTTCCTGCGCAATTATTAAATAATTCGGAAGTATGCGGCGAAAAGCTCGTTGTTCTGGCCATGGTATTTAGTGCCGGGAACGGGCGTCCAGCAGCGCGAGGTGAAACAAACTATGAAAAATGAATCAAGCGGGGCGAGAACATGAAAATCAGTTTCCTGGGTGTCGGTGAGGCATTCGACGAGACGCAGACCAACGTCTGCCTGCTGGTAGAGGCAGCCGGACGACGCATGCTGGTCGAGTGTGGTGCCAACACACCATCCGAAGTGTGGAAGATTTCGGTCCGGCCCGACTTCCTCGATGGTGTATTTATCTCGCATTTCCACGCTGACCACGTCTTCGGACTGCCGGCGTTGCTGATGCGCATGTGGGAAGATGGCCGCACGCGCCCATTCTACCTCTTCGGCCCGGTCGGGAGCCAGCGCCACCTCGAGCGGCTGATGGAGATGGCGTACCCCGGGATGGTCAAGCACATTCCCTTCACACTACGTTTCCGCGAGCTACAGCGGTCGCACCGCTGGGACGACTGGAACCTGCGCGTCGTCAACACGCGCCACAGCGTCCAGAACCTCGGGCTGCGCCTCGAAGCGGGCTCGCCGCAGAAGGTGTTCTGCTACTCGGGTGACGGGATGTTCACCCCCACCGCCGCCAAGCTCTACACGGGAGCCAACCTGCTGGTGCACGAGGCATACCTTGAGGACGGGCAGACCAAGACCCACTGCAGCCTGGTCCAGCTGGAGCGACTGCATGACCTGGCGCGACCAAAGCAGATGGCGCTGGTCCACCTGCAGCGCGACCTGCGCAAGCAGAAGAAGGATATCCTCAAGAAATACCGCCAGCGCAAGTGGACCATCCCCGAATCGGGCGATGTCGTCACCTGCTGAGTGGGCGTCCACAAACTGGTCCATATCATCCGTTTCGAGTCGGCGCGCAAGCTGACGCGCGTCCCCGCAGGCCATCCCTGTAGGCGGGTCTACGGTCAGGCCTTCCGGCTCGAAATCCACGTTGAAGGCGAGATGGACCCCGCGACCGGGATGGTGGTCGATTTCGCACTACTCGAAGAGGCGTTCGCGTCGCTGAAAGCGCAGGTCGACCACAACTACCTCAACGACCTTCCGGGGCTGGAGAACCCGACCAGCGAGGTGCTGGTCGCATGGCTCTGGGAACGGCTGGCGCCGAGCCTGCCGCAGCTGCGCAAGCTGGTGCTGTGGGAGAACGAGACCTCGCGCGTCGAGTTCGCCGGCTGACGCGGGCGCCCGGGGGTCACAGTTTTTAGCCGGCTGCCGCTACGCCCGCATGACCACTATCGCCTTCCGGGTTGATTCCACCGCACGCGGCAAGCGGCTGGTGGATCTGGGCGAGTTGATGCGCGAAGCCGGTTACCTCGAGGAGTTCAGCTTCGACCGCGGCGCGCAGGAAGTGCGCTTCCGCTTCGCCGAATCGCCGGTGGCCTTCGGCCCCGACGGCGAGATTGACCTCGGCGAGCTGGAGGAATATATTCAGGCCGAGACCTCGATTGGAAAGCGGTTCACCGACGAACTGTTGCGTGAGGTCTTCAACCTCGACGAGACCGGTCATGTCTGGCAGCCAGAAGAAGACTGACGCCGGCGAGGGCGACCGCCGTCATCCACGCACCCGGCGCGGGCAGGAATGACGAGTCTTCGCGTTCGATAGCGCGGACCTCGACCGCGACTGTCGCGGTCGTTTCACCTCCCTCGCCGTCACGCACCTCCAGCGTCAGGATGTGCGCGCCGGCCGAGAGCGTCGCAGACGTCTCGAACGAGGAGGTCGTCACGAGGTGGCCGTCGCGGTCGCTGCTCCAGCTAAAGAGCAGCGGGTCGCCGTCCGGGTCGCTGCTGCCGGCAGCCGAGAGCGCCACCACCCCTGCGGAGAGCTGCGTGCCCGGCTGCGGCAGCGCAATCAGCGCCAGTGGCGGCCGGTTGGGCTGCTCGTCGAGGACCATGATAGTAACGCTGGCGGGCGCCGAAGAGTGCGCGCCCTCGTCGTCCTGCACCTCGAGCGTTGCCGTGTAGCTGCCCGGTGAGAGGTAGGTGTGGCGCGCCCACGACTGCGAAGCCCAGCCGGTGGCGTCGCCATCGCCGAAATCGAAGGCGTAGCCGGCGACTTGCGAGTCGTCGCTGGAACCGTTTCCACTGAAGCTCACGGGCTCGCCGAACTCGAGCTCGAGCGGCTCCGCCGAGAGCCGTGCGGTGGGCCGCCGGTTGGCGTCGTCGTTGGTTATTTCGACCTCGACTGTCGCCGACGACGAGTAATTAAAGCCGTCCCACGCCCGCGCCTCAATCCGGTAGCGACCGTTCAGGTCAGCTGTTGTGTTCCATTCCCAGCCCCAGTCAATGGTGCCGGAAGCGGTCTCCCATGCGTTGGGCGCGACACGCACCTCGACCCGACGCACCGCGTAGTTGTCGCTCGCGGTGCCGCTGACTGTAACGGTCCCGGAGAGGATTTCGTTTTCGTGCGGCGCGGTGATGAACGCCAGCGGCGGCTGCGTATCAATAATGTCAGTGACTGTTGCCGAGAGCGTGGCGCTGTGGTCAGAATCATCAGCATCAGTGGGCGAGATGTCAACCAGCAATGCGGTGAACTCGTGCTCGCCGAGCACCGCGGTCCACGGCAGCGCAAGGTTCAGCGCCTGTTCAGGGTCTAACGACCCCTCACGGGTGCCGAGCGGCTCGCCGTCGAGGCTGAACTCGACGCTGAAGCTGCGCGCTCGGCCGAGACCTTCGTTGACGATGCGCGCGATCAGCTGCACCTCCTCTTCGGGCAGCGGCACCTCGGGCTGCAGCCGCAGCTCCTCGATGCGCAGGTCGGGCGGGTCGCTGTAGCTGCTGATCTCCATTACCCGCGAGATGCCGGAATTGTTGTTAAGCGCGTAGCTGGCGCGTAGCTGCGTCTCGGTGACAGCGACCGGCGCCCCGAGGTCGAAGCGCAGCGTCGGGTACGAGATGAGCACCGCGCCCGCTGCCGGCTCGCCGGTGTAGTTGAACCAGCCGCGCACGAATCGCTCGCCGCCATCGACGCCAGAGGCGAAGGCCGCCTCGGCGGTCAGCCCGTCGGCGGCATCGGCGTCCAGTTCGAAGTTGCTGGGCGCCGGCCAGGACGCTGACCAGCGCGCCTCGACCCGCACCGAATCGGGCTGCTCGCCTTGCGGGTAGTCCTGGATGGTGCCGCCATCCTCGCCGCGAGTCGTGTGCTCGGTGCGGGTGTAATCCATCGCGAGCGTGAAGCTGCCGTTCTCGAGCACCGGAATTTCGGGCGGCCCCGCAATGGAGCCGGAGCGCAGGTCGAGTGCTCGCCGCACCGCGCCGAGCGCATCGACCGTGCCCCAGCCGTAGCAGTTGTTGGGCGAGTATAACTCGCCGCAATCCAGGTCGAACGGGACGCGGTGGTCGCTGGTCTCGCGCATGATTTGCTTATAGGGACTGCTGGCGGCGTCGGGCCGCATCTGCGGGTTGGCCTGCACCATCAATGCGGCAAGGCCGGCGACGTGCGGCGCCGACATGCTCGTCCCGGAATAGGAGACGTAGCCGTCGCCGCTTCCTTTCTGGGCGGACATCACGCCACCACCGGGCGCCATCACATCGGGCTTGAGACGGCCGTCGCCAGTCGGGCCGCGCGACGAGTAGATTTCGCGGTTGTGGTTGTCGTTGACCGAGCCGACGGTAATCGCGCGTTCGCTGTCGCCCGGGTAGGTCACCGAGCCGGGGTGCGCCGCGACGCCCAGGTTGCCGTTGCCGATGGCGACCGTCGTCACGATGCCGTTCTCGACAGCGTTGTCGAGCGCCTGCGAAATCGACGATTGCCCGTCATTGGTCGCACCGGGAATCACGACCGGCCCGCCCAGCGAGAGCGACATGACGCGGATGTTGAAGCGGTCGCGGTTGGAAATCGTCCAGTTTACCGACCGCAGCAGGTCGTTGGTGTCGCCACCGCCGCCGTCGAGTGCGATGACCCCGGCGAGCCGCGCCTGCGGGGCCATCCCGGCGTAGGTTCCCGAAGGCCCGCCGGTGCCGGCCGCGATGCCCGCCACATGCGTGCCGTGGCTGCCGGAGTCGTGCGGCTGCTCGTCGGGGTATTCCTTGTCAGTGTTAGCGTTGTAGAACGCCAGCTTACCGTCCGCGTCGACTGCTATCTTCGGGTCGTCGGTCGAGCTGATATCGTCAAGGTCGTCGAGAGACTCATGCGCGAAGTCGACGCCAGTATCGAGAATCGCAATCGTCACGTTCTCGCCCCGGAAGCCGAACTGCGACCAGACGTCGGTCGTGCGCAGCGACGCGACGCTGTTGTCGAGCGCCGGGTAGAACATAACGTCCGGCTCGAGCCATACCAGTCCAGGAAGCCATGTTAGTGATGGTAGCGCATTGAGCGGCACGATTGCCCCGAATGTCTCGAATCTGGGAAACCAGGATACGACTTCACCACCTAAGGACACAACGTAGGTGCGGTGCTCGCCACGTAAATCATCCACACGCATGATTACCGAAATCTGCCCTTCGGGGGCTGGCGTTCCTCCCAATTCACCAATGCGCCCCGGCTGGGCAGCCATCAGCGCCAGCCGCGGGTCGACCAGCGACGCCGTTTCCGCCGGCAGCTCGACCCCATCAGGTGATGTGGGAGTCGCCCCAGCTGGCAGCAGTCCTGCCAGCGTTGG
>CEPX01039934.1_pt1 | contig 23981 bp, 22 predicted proteins | sample 361361 | NCBI WGS metagenome assembly CEPX01 (sample SAMEA2619974, study PRJEB7988) | marine metagenome | biome: marine biome (ENVO:00000447); feature: mesopelagic zone (ENVO:00000213) & marine oxygen minimum zone (ENVO:01000065); material: "saline water (ENVO:00002010), including plankton...
AGTATCAGTGGTTTCTCGACCACCGCTTCGCGCTTCTCGCGGTCGGTGACGAAGTATGGCGAGACGTAGCCCTTGTCGAACTCCATTCCCTCGACCAGCTTGAGCGTGGTCTCAATCCCCTTGGCTTCCTCGACGGTGATGATACCGTCCTGGCCTACCTTGCCGACTGCGTCAGCAATCAGCTTGCCGATTTCCTGGTCGTTGTTGGCCGAGATTGCGGCCACCTGCTCGATGACCTCGTCCGACTCGACCGGGGAGGCCGCCTTCTTCAGCTCGTCAACCACTACCGATATGGCCTGGTCGAAGCCGTCCTTCAGGTTGACCGGGGACATGCCGGCTGAGACGCCGCGCAGCCCGTAGGTTGAGAGCGCCTGCGTCAGGATTGCGGCAGTGCAGGTGCCGTCGCCGGCGTTGTCCTGCGTCTTGCTCGCGACTTCCTTGACCAGCTGCGCGCCCATATTTTCGTACGGGTCGGGCAGCTCGATGTCCTTGGCAATCGTCACGCCATCGTTGATGATGGTCGGGCTGCCGAATGACTTGTCCAGCACGACAGTGCGTGCCTTCGGTCCCAGCGTGACCTTGATTGCGTCTGTAGCGGTGTTGATACCGCCCAGTAGCTTGCGTCGTGCGTCTTCTCCATATACCATCTGTTTAGCCATTTTTTCCTCCTAAAGCACCTTCGCCTGCAAGTCTTCCGACTTGAGGAGCAGGTAATCCTTGTCCTGCCAGGCAATTTCCGTCCCGGCATATTTCTTGTAGACCACGCGGTCGCCCGCCTTGACGTGTTCTGCGTCAGGGCCGACGCCTGCCACGAGGCCGACGTTCATCTTTTCGCGCGCTGCTTCGGGCAGCAGGAAACCGCTATCTGTCTTCTCCGCGGCTTCCTGTAGCTCGAGCAGGACCATCTCGCCCAAAGGCTCAATTCCGACTGACATTTTTTTCACCATTTTTGCTGGGTCACCCTCAGGATTTGTGTGTATTCCCGGTAGGCAACCGGCGGTTGTCAACCAGCCTTATATTAATAGTTTATGACAGCCCCTGAACCAGCTCCGCCAGCACCATTCCCGGGTCCTCCGCCTTCACGACGCCCGACGCCAGCAGGATGCCCGCCGCGCCCAGCTCCATCGCCTTTTCGACGTCGGCGCGCGTCTTGACCCCGGCGCCGCAGAGCAGCGGCACGCCGGTCCCGGCCACCGCTGCGACCGAGTCGCTGATGACTTCGGGGCGCGCGGTCGAGACCGAGATGTCGCCGCCGATGAGCTCGGGCGGCTCGACCGCGACATAGTCCGGCCGCAGCGCGGCGCCGCGCGCGGTCGCCGCGACGTCGGCGGTGCAGAGCACGGTCGCCAGCCCCGCCTCGCGGGCGCGCGCCAGCGTTGCCTCGATGGTGGGCCAGTCGAGCTGTCGCTCAGCGTGGTTGACCAGCGTGCCGACCGCGCCCGCCGCAACGGCCGCCTCCGGAAGCACCGCGCCGGTGTGCGCGCCCTCGGGCGCAGCGTCAACGTGCTGCGCCAGCACCGGAACGCCGCCCTTGTGCGCGAAGCGCCGCAGGTCGAGCGCGCTGGTCGCAGCCGCGAGGCAGGCGCCCGATTCCTCCGCAACGGCGGCCATTGCGCGGCAGAGCGCGAAGCCCGCCTCACCGTGACCTTGCGGGTAAGTCTTCAGGTTGACGACCATCAGCGGCGTGCGCAGCGCCATGCGGGGCGAAGCCCGGCCGCTAAAAGGAAGTTGCGCGCCGCCGAGCCTAAAATAGTGCGCCATAATGGCGGGCGCATGTCCACTCGCGAACAGCGCCGAATACTGGTAACTGGCGCCGCGGGGCAGATTGGAACCGAGCTTGTCCTCGCCTTGCGGGAGCGCTTCCCCGCCGGGGATGTCGTCGCGATGTACCGCTCCAGCCCGCTTGCTCCCGAGGTCGCCGAGGGCGGCCCTTCGGTGGTGGGCGACGTCACCGACGCCGCGGGCTACGCGCAAGCCGTCGCGGAGCACGATATTGACACAGTCTACCACCTCGCCGCCATCCTTTCCGTGGGCGGCGAAGCTAATCCGGCGCTCTGCTACGAGGTCAACCTCAACGGCCTGCGCAACGTGCTCGAGGTCGCCCGCGAGCGAGGGCAACGCTTGTTCTGCCCGAGCTCGATTGCGGTCTTCGGCCCCGATACGCCGGCGGTGGCGCCGCAGGAGACACCACTTCACCCGAGCACGATGTACGGCGTCACCAAGGTCGCCGGTGAAATCCTCTGCGACTACTACTTCCAGCGCTACGGGGTCGACGCACGCGGGGTGCGCTACCCCGGACTCATTTCGTGGCAGGCGGCCCCGGGTGGCGGGACAACCGATTACGCCATCGCCATCTTCCACGCTGCGCTGCGGGACGGCAGCTACGAATGCTTTGTCGGCCCCGAAACGCGGCTGCCGATGATGTACATGCCGGACGCGCTGAAAGGCACTCTGGACCTGATGGACGCGCCGCTGGAGGCGCTGAACCGCCGCGCCGACTTCAACCTCGGCGCGATGTCCTTCGCGGCGCGGGAGCTAGCGGACGCCATCGCGCAGCGCATCCCCGGCTTCGAGTGCCGCTACGCGCCCGACTCGCGGCAGGCGATTGCCGACTCATGGCCCGACGCGGTCGACGACTCCGCCGCGCGCGAGGAGTGGGGCTGGTCGCCCCGTTTCGGGCTGGAGGAGATGGTCGACGACATGCTTGAAAACCTGCGGAGGGAGGCGCAATGAGTGACCCCACGGGCTGGATGCGCGACGAGTACGAGGCGCTCGTGGCAGCGAGCCTGGACTGGCGGCCGCCGGTGCTGGAAGGCCCCAGCGCACCCCGCTGCCTGGTTGACGGGCGCGAGCGGCTGATGCTCTGCTCGAACAACTACCTGAACCTGAGTAACCACCCCCGGCTGAAAGAGGCGGCGATTGCCGCCGTCGAGAGCCACGGTGCCGGCTCGGGCAGCGTGCGGCCGATTGCGGGCAACATGGACCTGCATGTCCGGCTGGAGCAGCGCATCGCCGAGTTCAAGCGCCGTGACGCTGCCATCTACTACCAGACCGGCTTCGCCGCCAACGCCGGGCTGATTCCGCAGCTAGTAGGCAAGGGCGACCACCTTTTCACCGACGAGCTGAACCACGGCTCAATTATTGACGGGGTGCGGTTGACGAAGGCGGCACGCAACATCTACGCGCACAACGACATGGGCAGGCTGGAAGATTTGCTGCGCAAGGTTCCCGACACGGGGCGCCGGCTCATCATCACCGACGGCGTCTTCTCGATGGACGGCGACACCGCGCCGCTCGACGAAATCTGCGCGCTCGCCGGAGAATATGGCGCAATGACCTACGTGGACGACGCGCACGGCGAAGGCGTGCTGGGCGAGGGGCGCGGAATCGGGGTCCATTATGGAGTCGAAGACAAGGTCGATATCGAAATGGGGACCTTCTCCAAGGCGTTCGGTGTCGTCGGCGGGCTCGCTGCCGGCAGCGAACATCTCGCGAAATACGCCTTCAACAAGTCGCGCACCTTCCTGCTCTCGGGCTCCGCCCCGCCCGCGACGGTCGCCGCCTGCACCGCTGCGCTGGACGTGCTCGATGAAGAGCCGCAGCACGTCGTGAATCTCTGGAAGAATACCGCCTATTTCCGCCGTGGGCTGCAGCAACTCGGCTACGATACTGGCGTTTCCACGACCCCCATAATCCCTGCCATGTGCGGCTCTTCGAAGCAGGCGCAGGCGTTGAGCGGTGAACTGATGCAGCGCGGCGTCTTCGCGCTGCCCATCGTCTTTCCGATGGTCGCGCGCGACAAGGCGCGCATCCGCGTCATCATGAACGCCGGGCTCGAGCGCGGCGACCTGGACGAAGCGCTGGCGGCGTTCGAGGCGGGTGGCAAGGCGGCGGGAGTGCTGTGAAAACCCGCAAGGCGATGCGCAGCCGATGAAGCTCAGCGACACCGAATGGCGTGCGCAGCTAACGCCCGAGCAATACGAGGTCTGTCGCTGTAGCGCGACCGAGCCCCCTTTCGCCAACGAATACTGGGATTGCCATGACGCCGGCAGCTACCGCTGCGCAGCGTGCGGCACAACGCTGTTCGACTCGGAAGCGAAATTCGACTCGGGCACCGGCTGGCCCAGCTTCAGCGCGGCGGTCGCCGACGGGGCGGTCGCCGAGCACGAGGACGACTCGCTCGGCGTGCGCCGCATCGAGGTCGCCTGCGCCGGTTGCGAGTCACACCTTGGGCATGTTTTCCCCGACGGACCACCGCCCGCGGGACTGCGCTTTTGCATCAACTCCGCCGCGTTGCGGCTTGAGCGGCGCTAGTCGGCCAGTTCGCTGAGCCACGCACCGCCCGCGAGGAACGCAAGGTCGTAAAGCAGCAACAGCGTCAGCGCGGTCGCGACGCCACCATCGTCGAGCAGTAGCGCCTGCAACGCGCGCAGCGATGCTTCGACGACGGTGAAAAGCAGCAGCGGAATCGCGAGCAGCGTCCCGAGCATCCACGCGCCGGGCAGCGGTGCCGCCGCCTGCGTCGTGAGCGTCCCGGCGGCGGAAACGCCGACCGCTGAGAGCAGCAGGATTGCGAGCGCGGAAGGCCATGCGGGGCCGAACGAGTTCTCGAAGAGCAATATATAAAACAGGAAAGCGACCAGCGTCAGCCCCGAGAGCAGCAGCAGGTTGCCGGCCCAGGCGCCGAGGAACAGCGTCGCGCGCGGGAGCGGCGCCAGCCGCAGCATCTCGCCGGTGCCGCGGTCGCCTTCGCGCAGCGCGGTGTGCGTCAGCAATCCCAGCCCGGCGAAGAGCAGCACGCTCCAGAGAATCGCCGGCGCCAGTCGCGCGCGGGCGATTTCGTCGTTGGTGAGCGTAAAGCGCAGCAGCAGCAGCAGCGCCAGCACCAGCAGCGCCGCCGCGACGGTGCCCTGCAGCGACCGCAGCTCGACGCGCAGCTCCTTGCGCACCAGCGCCGCCAGCGGGTTCACGCCAGCACCCCGCCGGCGAGCGCCAGCGTGCGGTCCGCCGCGAGGCCGCTGCCGTGCGCCACCACCAGCACCGCCCGCTCATCGTCACGCCATTCGGAGATGAGCGTGCGCAGCAGCTCGCGGCCGGCAGAGTCGAGCGCGGCGAACGGCTCGTCGAGCAGCAGCGTCGTCGGCCGGTGCAGCGACGCGCGCGCCAGCGCCAGTCGCTGCAACATTCCCCGGGAATAGATGGAAGTGCGGTCATTGGCAAACGCCTTGAGCCCGACACGCTCGAGAGTAACATCAATCTCCGCCGCGTGCTCCGGCAGCTGGTGCAGCCGCGCCCAGAGCGCCAGGTTTTCGCGGCCGCTCAGCTCGCCGTAGAAACCGGGGCGGTGGCCGGCGAAGCCGATGCGCGACCGCACCTCGACGCCGTCGGAGAGCGCGAAGCCGTCGACCGCGGCTTCGCCGCTGTCGGCGCGGTCGAGCGTCGCGAGGATGCGTAGCAGCGTCGACTTGCCGGCGCCGTTCTCGCCCTGCAACAGTACCACTTCGCCGTTTTCAACAGCGAGGTCGAGCCCGCGCAGCACGCGCCGCGCGCCGAACGCCTTCTGCAGCCCGCGGACGACGAGCATCAGTCGCCCAGCGCGGCGGCGTATTCCCGCGCAGCGGCGCCCGGGTCGTCCGCCTGGTAGATGGCGCGCCCCACGATTATGAGGTCGGCACCGGCGTCAATCGCGGCGCGGGGGTCACCCCCCTGCGCGCCGACACCGGGGGCGATGATTTTCAGGTCGCCGACCGCGGCCCGCACGGCGGCGATGTCCTCGGGCCGCGTTGCCGGGGCGACGACACCGGTTGCGCCGCCGTCGCGCGCGACGGCGGCCAGCGCCGGGATGTCGAAGAATTCGCCGCCGCCGGGGTGCGACATCGTGATGACCGCATACAGGTCGCGCTCGGGCGCCACGTCGCGGATGGCGCGCAGTGGGCCGGCACCGGGGAACGCGTGCGCGATGATGCCGGCCGCGCCGGCGCCGTAGGCCGCTTCGGCGATGAGGCGCGCCGTGTTGGGAATGTCCGCTACCTTCAGGTCGCAGATGACCGGCGCCAGCTCAGCCAGCTTCGCGACCGTCTCGAGGCCGCCCTGCATCAGCAGCGGCCAGTTCAGCTTGATACCGGCCAGATGCGGTGCTGCCGCTTCGGCTACGGAAAAGGCACGCTGCGGGTCTGTCTCGTCCAGCGCCAGCAGCAGCCGGGACCCCATCAGATTTCCAGCTTGCCGGTCAGGATTGAGAGCGCGTATCGCAGTTCGGCCACCGCCGCGACCGCTTCGCGCTTGACCTGAAACAGGTCCTTGGAATCCATCTCGCGCGCCATGCTCGCCTCGACGAACATCATCTTCTCGAGACTGCGCTCGATGGTGTCCACGATTATCTGGCTACGCGCTGAGCGCCGCAGGCCCTCTTCGTCTATGCTGGTGTCATCTGCCATGCTCTCGCCATGCGGCGACGGCTACTGCCGGATTTAACCATTTGCCAAGGCGGCTGAGCCGCTTTAACTAAGGTCGCTGCGGGTGTAGAGTGAAAGGCCGACCGGCTTGCGCGGGAGCGGTCCCTTCTTCTCGGCAACGACGGTCGAGATGCCCGCCTCGGGGGCGAGGTCGACCAGCCGCTGGGTGATGATACCGTCCATCACCAGTGCTGTGACGCCGTTGTTGCCCTTCGACTGCAGCTTTTCCTGCAGCTTGGTAATCGGGAGTTCGTCGCTTAGCTTCTCGCCCGAGAGCAACCGCACGTTCTTGCTGCCCTTGAGCTCGTCAAGGTGCTTGAGCAGTGCCTGTGCTTCTGCGGGGGCGGCAGCCGTGACTGCCTCTGGCTCAGCGGCTGGCTTCTCTGCAGGTGCCTCAGACGGGGCTGCGGGCTCTTCCACCGCCGCTTCGGGCTCAGCGGCTGGCGCCTCTGCGGGCGCTTTCGTGTCCTTGCTGGTCTTCGACTTGCGTCCGCCACGTCGCGAGCGTTTTTTCTTGCCATCTTGCGCCCACTTGTTCTGGTCCTTGAACAGCTCGGTAGTCGACTTGTCGCGCAGGCACTTCATAATCTGCTTGTGACCCAGATGTTCGACCTCGGTGTTAGAGGGTGCGCGCGCGACGTAATTAACGTCGGCGACCTGAAACAGCTCGCGCAGGACCATTTCGCCACCGCGGTCGCCATCGACGAAAGCAGTGACGGTGCGTGACTTGCACAGCTCGACAATCTCCTTGGGGATGTTGGTCCCCTCGACCGAGATAGCGTTCTTGATACTGTGGCGCAGCAGGTTCAGGACGTCGCTGCGTCCCTCGACCAGGATGATGGCGTCGCTTTTATCGACATTGGGCCCCGCGGGGAGCTTGCCGCCATAGGTGACGATTTCATCAGTCTGGATTAGCTGCCTGACGGAGTCGGTTATGTTGACTCCGGCGCTGCGGGACTCGGTCACGATGCCGAGCAGCAGCTCGCGGGCGCGCTCGATAATCTGGTCGCGCTTGCCAGCACGACTGTCCTCGAGGTTGAGTACCTTCAGGGTCGCCTTGCAGGGACCGACGCGCTCGACTGTCTCGAGCGCGGCGGCAAAGACCGAAGTCTCCACCTGGTCCATACTGGAGGCTATGGTAATTTCACCTGTGGACTTGCCCTTGGTGCTCTTGATGTCCACTTCGATACGGCCCATACGGCCCGATTTCTGCATGTCCCGGAGGTCCAGTTCGTCGCCGAGCAACCCTTCGGTCTGACCGAAAATTGCACCGACAACGTCTGATCGCTCAACCACGCCGCTGGCCGTGATTCTGGCTTGGATAACGTACTTACTACTGTTGGGGTCTGTCATTTTTCCACCTTTTGCTTGTGCGGCCTGAGCCTCTCTCAAGCAAGTCCGAACGTCTGGTCCAGGACTCTTTGCCGAGAGTCGATAAAGTGATTACCGTAATGGCCCGCAGGCCGACCCGGCCGGTACCGGGACCTAATTAAAGCTGGCGGTCCGCGACGGAGCCATTTTATCCAGCCCCATGCTGCCGGCACAATGCACGTCGTGACCCTGCTGGCGCAGCCTCGTAAAAAGCACCCGCTGGCGAAGCGCAAGCTGCTACAGAAAGGGCAGCTAGAGATAGTCGGCCGGGGCACCTTCGGGCTGGTCTGGCTGACCGACTTCTTCGACGCCTTCTGGGCCTGCGCGCAGGAAATCGATTCCGACGCGAAGGTGAAACTGCGCGAGAGCGGCTTTGACGAGATGAACTGGACCGCCGCCTTCCGCTTCGCCGGTTTCAAGGCGCGACTTTCAGCGCAGAAATACAAGGGCTTCTACGGCGTCCCGCGCAACTGTTACCTCCGGCTGAAAATCGGGACAGCTAACCCTAACGACCTGCGCATGTTCCTGAGGCTCCTGTCCGACAAGTTCGAGAGGTCGCCCTGGGCAATCAACAACTGGAGCAAGCTCGAAGCCGCCTCGGGATTCGACCAGAAGGCCATTATCAACGGCTGGTCCGAAGCGATGGGGCGCGAAATCAGCGTCGCTGACGCAGCGGGCGGCTGGAGCCTGCCGTTCCTCGGCGGCAGCAAGGCGGCGGCGGACGCTCCCGCAGCGCCGGACGGTGGCGACATCGAGGTGCTGACCGACTCCGAGGGGCGGGAGCACCGCTTCCGGGTCCACGGCACGCTCGAGATGGAAGGCGAGGAGTATGCGGTGATGTCGCCCGCCGACGGCGGTGAGGATGTGCTCGAAGTGGATATCCTGCACGTCGCCAGGGGTGGCGGCTATGAGTCGGTGGATGATGAAGAGCTATTCAATGCCTTGGCAGAGGCGGCGCAGGAACATCTGGCGGCGTAGCGACAAGTGAAACCTTATTGCCGGCGGGAACTGCCGCCGCGGGAGTGGGCCGGTAGATCAGCCCGGAAGATCGCCGCCTTCGCAAGGCGGAGGCCGCGGGTTCAAATCCCGCCCGGTCCACCAGAAGCATAACATGCCACTCGAACTTGATTTGCATTCGCTGCAACACGGCCCGGAACTGGTGAAACGCGGCTTCGCCCGCATGCAGAAAGGCGGAGTCATCATGGATGTAACCGACGCTGCACAAGCAGCGATTGCCGAGGACGCCGGCGCCGTCGCAGTCATGGCGCTCGAGCGCGTGCCGGCTGATATCCGTGCCGAAGGCGGCGTCGCGCGCATGTCGGAGCCGCAGAAGATTCGCGAAATTATCGACTGCACCACGATTCCGGTGATGGCCAAGTGCCGTATCGGCCACACCGCCGAGGCGCGCGTGCTCGAAGCTTTGGGAGTGGACATGATTGACGAGTCGGAAGTGCTGACGCCGGCCGACCCCTACTTCCACGTCATCAAGCGCAACTTCACCGTCCCGTTCGTTTGCGGCGCCACTTCGCTCGGTGAGGGGCTGCGCCGCGTCTGGGAAGGTTCGGCCATGATTCGCACCAAGGGCGAGGCGGGGACGGGGAACATCGTCGCTGCGATGCGCCACGCGCGGCTGCTCGACGCCGAAATCGCAGCGGTGCAGCAATCTGACGACCGCGCCGCAATGGCGACCCGCGTCGTTGACAAGTATTTCGAGCTCGACCGCGAGGTGGTAACCAACCTCGGTTCTTCAGCTGGCGCGACTCCGTTCGAGATGCCGCGCAGCGAAATCGAGGCTGAAATCGCCGAGCTGATGGACGAGGTCGCGAAGCTGGGGCGGCTGCCGGTCGTCACTTTCACGGCAGGCGGTATCGCGACGCCGGCCGACGCGGCGCTGATGATGCAATTCGGGATGGACGGACTCTTCGTCGGCTCGGGCATCTTCAAGTCTGACGACCCGGCCGAGCGCGCGCGCGCCATCGTCGAGGCGACCGCGCACTTCGACGACCCACACGTCGTGGCGAAAGTCTCGGACGACCTCGGCAGCGCGATGGACGGCTTGGAAGAGGCGGCGCTGGAAACGAAGATGGCTTCGCGCGGGCACTAAAGCAGCAGGCGCGGTGCGTTTACTTGCCGAAGATCTGGTCGCGGTAGATGTAGCCCAGCGCTCCGAAGACCGCCATCACGATGGCAGCAATCAGCCCGATTGAGGTCCAGTCGCGGCCGTCATCGGCAGCCTTGACTGTGACCAGTTTCACCAGCTCGTTCTTCTCAACGCCCTCGTCGATTACGTTAGCGGCGTCGACCACGACAAAAATCGTGTGCTCGCCCTTGGGGATGTTACTCCACGTAGCCGTTAGCGTGTATGAGTGCTCGATACCGGCGCTGAGGTTAGCGCCATCGACCGAGATGTTAGCAAACTCGTTGCCGGCTGCAATCGAGTCGGCGTAGAATGCGACGTTGAAGCTACCGGAGATGTTCTCCTGCAGCAGCTTGAGCGTTGCCTCCATCACGAGGTTGTCGCCCTCCTGCGGGGAGTCGCTGGTGAAGTTGAGCGAGGAGATGAAGAGGTCAGGCCGCACCATCGTCGCCGGCTCGACCAGCGCCCCGAAGACCGCTTCGTTGCCAGCGCGGTCGGTGACCGTCAGGACGACGTTGAACCCCCCTTCCTGCAGCTCGGCGTAAACATGCTCAACCACGGCGCCGGAATCGCTCATGCCGTCATCGAACACCCAGTTGAAGGTGAGGTCAGCCAGTGAGTCGAAGTTGTCCTCGGTGCTCGAGGCGTTGAAGATTACCGGAGCGCCCTCCATTGCCTTCTGCAAGGCTTGTTCATCTGCCTCGATGGTGCCGTTGCCGTTAATGTCGTAGTAGTAAGTGAACTTGGCGTCGGGGATGGTGACGTCGTTCACGATGATTGTTGCCGAATCCGAGGCGCTGTTGCCAGCCGCGTCGGTGGTGGTGAGCGTGACCTCATACTCCCCGGGTTCGCTGAACTGCTTGCTGACGACCGAGCCGCTGTCGCTGCCCTCTTCGCCGAAGTCCCACACCCAGGAGGCAATCTCGCTCTCGCCGTCGCTCGAGCCGGAGCCGTTGAAGACCAGCGTCGAGGTGTCTTCGTTGACGTTGGTGTCATTGTAGGCTGCGCCTTCGTCGTCAATGGAAGCCTTGACCGTAGTCGTAAAGTTGGAAGTGGGCGCGCTGCCGTCAACCAGGATTGTGACGTTGGCGGTGTCCACGTTGCCGTACTGGTCCATCGCGGTCAGGTTGACTGTGTAGCTGCCGCCCGCGCTCCAGGAATGGTTGAGCTCTTCCTGTCCGTAGGTGCTTGCGCCGCCCTCGCCGAAGTCCCACTCCAGCTGCGTGATACCGACCGTCGCGCTCGCGCCGGCCGCCGAGAAGCTGACCGCTTCATCGACTGCGACGACATACGCGCCGGCGAGCATGCTCGCCTCACTCGTGACCTGGATGTCCGCCGTCGGGCCGGGGTTGAGTTGCAGCAGCACAGTCATGCCGCTGACGTCCATTACCGGAATGCTCGAGGTGACTGCGGGGACGCCCGGCAGCGCCGCAACCCGGGTACCGCTCGAAGCAGTGTCGAGCACGATTTCCAGATTCTCGCCCGCGCCGTCACCAGCCACGGTTACGCCGGTGGCGTAGTCCGCGTGGAACGCGAAGATGTAGTTGCCGTTGCTCGCTGCGCTGGGGCGCACGACGTGCGTCGCACCGCCCAGCTTCTCGGCCGCGCCCCAGGTGGCGGTCGAAGCCTCGTAGAGCATGACCTCGGCGTCGCGCAGCGTGTTGCCGTCGCCGTCAAGGATGCGCACATACTTCAGGTTGTCATCGTTGACCACTGAAAGCACGACATTTGCTGAACTGCTAATTGAGGAATAGTAGCCCGCAGCCGTGACCCGCAGCGTGAAGGACTCGTTGGCGAGTCCGCTGAAGCTGTAGTTTCCGTCGGCGTCCGTGGTTGCGCTGCGCTCGTAAGCGGCGCTGCCGCCCCACCAGTCGTCACCGGATTCCTCGCCTGCCAGCGTGACGCTGGCGCCCTCGATTGCCGAGGAGCCGTCGGTGACGTTGCCGGCAAAGCTGTCGGAACCGCCCATCGTGGCGACCAAGATAACATCATCCATGCTGCCGCTGCCGTCGACGGTGACGTCGTTCACGACGGCGAGGTAGCCCGCCATCTCGTAACCGAACTGGTAGTCGCCATCCTCGAGGTTGTCGAGGCTGTACCAGCCGTCTTCGAGCGTTGAGGTGTTCGTTACCGCGCCGGTAGCGCTGTTGAACGCACTGACTGTCGCGCCAGAAAGGCCGGCGCCGTCAGCCAGGACGAAGCCGTCCCGGTCGTAGGTAGCCGCGCTCGCATTGGTTGCGAGAAGCAGCCCCGCGAATGCTCCGCAGAGCAGCATCGCAGTGGCTAGCAGGACTTTGAGCGATTGTCGCTGTTGAGTCATGGTGATCACTCCCGGCAGGAAACCCGGGGGCCGGCCGAGTCGGGGGCTATATATATAGATTGCAAAACGATAATCGTTGGGACACTATCACTATTTCACGAAGATAGCGGGCCGCAGCGGCGCCGCCTGCCGCGCCTTCCCGGCGGCTCCACCTGTCGCGTCTCCGGCAGGCGCAACCGCCACCTCACAGCCGAACGTTGCGGCGAGGAAGTTGGAAGCCTGCTCGAGCACCACCTCCTCGTCGAGCTGCTCGGCGTAGCGCGCCGCCCAGCCGGGGCCGAGCGCAGGGATTTCCTGCATCACCCATCGCTTCAGGAAGGCGGCCGCCTCCTTCCGGGTCGCGGCGGGAAGCGCGGCCATCGCCGCCTTCATCAGCGGCTGCATATCGACGCGGCCACGCTCGTCGGCCAGTCCGGCAGCGAGTCCGACGGCCTGCCACTTCCAGTCGGGCGCGACCAGCAGCGTAATCGCCTGCGGCGACTCGATGCGCGCCACTTTCAGGATGGCTTCAATGTCGGCGTGGGTGCGCTGGACCAGCGCCTCGCCGCGCAGCAGCGTCGCGGGCGCTGGATCGCCGTCCGGGTAGGACGCTTCGCTGGCGAAACCGTCGCCGCCGAGTAGCTCCCATGCCTCCTCGGACAGGTGCGGCACTATCGGCGCCAGCCCGCGCGTGACGGTCGAAAGATAGTCGTGGAGCAGGTCCCTGCGTGGCTTTCCACAGCGTCGCAGGTACCAGCGGTAGTGGCGCGGCAGCTCGAAGAAAAGGCGGCGCATCGCCGTGCGGAAGCGCATCCGGTCGCACGCCCGCCGCGCGCCGTGCGCAGCCTGCGAGAGCATCGCCGCAAACCAGTCGTCGGCAGGGTGCGGCTCGTCGCGTCCGCTGCCGGCGTTGGCGGCGACAAAGCGCAGCCAGCGTTCCAGCTTGCGGCCGGCGGTGTCGGCGAAGCTCGCTTCCCAGTTGGGGTCATCGAGCCCTTCGCCGGAGTTGCAAAGAGTCAGCCGTGTTGCGTCGGCGCCGTAGCGGTCAATCAGCTGCCGGATGGTGTAGATGTTGCCGCGCGACTTGGACATCTTCTCGCCGTCGACCAGTACCCAGCCGTTGACCGCGAAACCGCGCGGCCACTTCTCGGGCGGGAAGATGGCGGTGTGGTTGAACAGGCTGAACGAAAGGTGGTTCTGGATAAGGTCCTTGCCGCTCACGCGCAAGTCGTAAGGGTACCAGTATTCGAATTCGGCACGCCATGCGGCCACCTGTGTCGCGTCGATGCCCGGTACCACGGCGGGGTCGCCGTCGCCGAAGAGCGCCTCGAAAAGCTCCCCACCCAGTTTTGCGGCCGGCAGCGAGTTGACGTGATGCGCGACAGTGTAGTAGGCCATGTAGATGGTCGAGTCGCTCAGCGACTCGATGACCCACTTCTCGTCCCACGGCAGCCGCGTTCCCAAGCCCTGCTCGCGCGCGCAGGCCCAGTCGCGCAGCCAGCCCAGCACATATTCGAACTGCGCGCGCGCCTTGCGCGGGAAGAGCGTCATGCCATCGAGCGCCTCACGGGTACGCGCGGTCCACGCCTCGTCGCCGTATTTCAGGAACCACTGGTCCTCGACGATTTTGACGGTGCAGTCGGTGAGCCAGCGGCTGCGTGCAGGCCCGGTCAGCTCGTAGTAGCGCGCGGCGTCGCCGCTGGCGATGAGCGCCGCGCGCACCTTCTCGCGCGCCGTGTCCACCGGCAGTCCGGCGCAGCCCATATCGACCGTTTTGAGCATCGCGCCATGCTGGAAGCTGTGCAGGTAGAGCTGCTGCTTCGCCTCCTCCAGCCGGGCGCGGTCATGCTGGTCGCGCACACCCATCTGGCGGCAGAGCGCGGGCGCCGGAACGGTCCCGAGCTCGCCCGAATCAATGATGGCGAGCGGCTCGATTTCTTTTATATATTTATAGTCCAGACCCCACTTGGCGCAGAGCGCGGCCGATTCCTGCAAGTCCGCCAGCCCCTGCCAGTCGTCCGGCGCGTCGCTCGGGACTGACGTCACGATGCCGGAGCCGATGGCGGCGTCGCAGAAATCGGCCGGTAGCACAATCAGCTCGCGGTCGACCCCCGGCGCCGCAAAGCGCTGCCCGATAAGTTCGCGGCCCGTGATGGTGCCCAGTTCCTCGACCGCGTGCCCTTGCAACCGCAGCTTGGCCGGCATCTGCTGTGAGCAAATCCACTCCTCGCCGTCGACCCGCGCTCGCGCGTAAGTGCCGCTGCCGTCAACCCACAGGTTGGTCTGCCCGAAGACCGTCTCGGGCCGCAGCGTCGCCGCGACCAGCGTACCGGCGTCGCCGCGGAACTTGAGCAGGCAGTATTCCTGCGGTGTCTCGCCCTCGCCCGAGACGCGGTCGTGGTCGCCGACGACCGTCTCGCGCTCGGGGCACCAGACGACCGGGAACGACCCCTTGCGCAGGTAATCGCCCTCGCGCAGCCGGTTGAACTGCCAGCGGATGAACGCGTCGTAGGCCGGGTTCTGGTCGGTGGTGATGAAGCTGCGGCGCCAGTCGACCGCCAGCCCCAGCGCCTGCAAGTCCTGCTGGAACCGCTCCGGAAAGTGCTCGAACCACGCCTGCGGCTCCGCCAGCGACTCCGCCAGCTCGCCGGTGATGCCCATCTGCTCCAGCGCGCGCATCTGGCTCGGTTCCTGCTCGGCAACGCGCTGCGCCGCGGCGGCGATGGGGGTGCCGGTGCAGTGGAATGCGAAGGGCCACAGCACGTTGCGCCCGCGCATGCGCTGGTAGCGTGCCATCATCTCGGCGCGCAGGAGCGTGAAGCCGTGCCCCAGGTGCGGGTAGCCGTTGACGTAGGGATACGGGAAAGTGACGAAATATTTCTCGCGCCCGGGGTCGGGCTCCGCCTCGAAGAGCCGCGCAGCGTCCCAGCGCTGCTGCCACTTCGCTTCCCGCTCGGGGGTGCTCACGGCCGCGGCAGTCGGCGCTCCGTTATAAAACGGCCAACAGGTAAAATAGAACCCCGGTTTGCGGGCCGAACCATGATTCGCTTCGGGCCGGCGGGGATACCGCTCTCGTGCAAGGGACGCACCGTCCGCGACGGCATCGAGGATATCCACGCGCTGGGACTGCACGCGATGGAAATCCAGCTGGTGCGCGGCCGCGCGGTCGTCGAACTGGATGACTTCGAGGAGCTGGGCGAGATTGCCCACTCGCTCGACATCTACATGGCAATCCACGCGCCCTACTACATGGATTTCCTTGGCAATGGCTACATGCGTAACAAGTCGAGCAAGTTCCTGCAGTTCGCCGGTGAAATCGGGACGAAGATTGGCGCGCGCACTATCGTCACTCACATCGGCCCCTACCATGACTTCTCCTCGCGCGAGGCGATCGAGGCGCTGGTGCCAGCCTTCCGTGAGCTGCGCAACCACTACCTGCAGCACAACTTCCGCCCGCGCATCGGTGTCGAGCTCTCGGGGCGACCCGACCTGTTCGGCACGTTGCGCGAAATCACCGAGCTCTGCCAGCGAGTGCGCGGGCTGGTGCCGATTATCAACTGGCCGCACCTCCACGCACGCGGTAACCGCTGGCTCAATGACCGCGAGAGCTTCAAGCGCGTCTTCGACTTCTTCGAGGCCAACCTCGGGCTCGACAAGTTCTACTGCCACTTCTCGGGAGTCGAGTTCGACGTCGACGGCAACGAGCGGCACTACGCTCCGGTCAAGCGGGGCGAAATCAAGTTCGAGCATCTGGCCGAGGTAATCCTCGAGAACGACTACAACGTTATCATGATTTCCGACTCGCCGCTGATGGAGCACGACGCGATGTACATGAAGCTCATCATGGAGCGCGTCGAGTCGCGGCGGCAGGAGCGCATCGCCCGCCGCGAAGCTTCCGAGCGCATCCGGCAGGTGCGCGAAGCGGCCGCCGAAGCCTGAAATGCGGATGCCAGCGGGCGCCGGGCGCTAAATTCTAAATACCCCCCCAAGGTCGAGCCGATGGTCTGACGGCCATAGCGGTGGGGTTCACCCGTTCCCATTCCGAACACGGAAGTTAAGTCCACCAGCGTTTCTGGCGGTACTGTGGTGCGAGAGCCCACGGGAATCTGGGATCGCCGTCAACCAACCTTTTCTGCCCGGCGGCGCCCGTGGCACCGCCGGACGCAAAATGTTGACGAAAAAGAACATTGTGCCGTAACGCGCAGTCATTATCAGCATTTTGACGAAAAACTCCAAATACAACGGACGTCCCGTGGTGCCGCCCATGGGAGCCGAAGAAGCGCTGCGCGCAGTCAGAGACCCGCTGCTGAAGCGGGACGTCATCAGCTTGGGCTACGTGCGCGGGCTGACCGCTAGCGGCAGCCGCGTGCGCTTCACGCTGCGGCTGCCGTCGCCCGCGTCCCCGCACGGCGACGCGCTGGCGGGGCAGTGCCGCGAGGCGCTGCTGGCGCTCGACGGCGTCGATGACGTCGATATCAAGACGGCGTGGGAGGTGCCGCGGCTGCCGGCGCTCGAGTCCCAGACGACGCCCGCCGCGCTGGCGCAGGTGAAGCAGATTGTCGCAGTCGCGAGCGGCAAGGGCGGCGTCGGCAAGTCAACGGTGGCGGTGAACCTGGCGTTCGCCTGCGCGCGGGCTGGCGCGCGCGTCGGGATTCTGGACATCGACGTCTACGGCCCGTCGGTGCCGGGAATGCTTGGCCTGCGCGACCATAGCCTGGCGGGGAGCCTGCATGGAGTCCTTGAGCCGGTCGCGGCGCACGGCCTCAAGGTGATGTCGATGGGATTCCTGACCACGAAGGAAACGCCGCTGGTGTGGCGTGGGCCGATTGCGTCGCAGCTGGTGCAGCAGTTCCTGAGCGCGGTAGCGTGGGGCGAACTCGACTACCTTTTCGTCGATTTACCACCGGGGACGGGCGACATCCAGCTGACGCTGACGCAGGCGGTGCCGCTCTCCGGGGCAATCATCGTCACGACGCCGCAGGAGGTGGCGCACACGATTGCCGAGAAGGGGCTGCACATGTTCCAGCAGGTGAAGGTCCCGATACTCGGCATCGTCGAGAACATGGCCTACTACCACTGCCCAGAATGCGGCCACAGCGATCCCATCTTTCGCGAAGGCGGTGGCGAAGCCACAGCGCAGAAACTGGACATTCCACTGCTATCGCGTATCCCGCTCAACTCCAGCATCGCCGCGGCGATGGACGCCGGCAAGCCAATCGCGGAGGGCGAAATCGGCGACGCGTTCGCTGCGCTGGCGGGCGAGGCTATGGCGCGCGCTTCTGCGACGGCGCTGGGCGAGGCGCTCAACCCGGCCGCGCCGCAGGAGCTGGCGGTGGTGGCGGGTGGCGCGGTGCAGGTGAAGTGGCGCGACGGTGCCGAGCAAATTATCCCGGCGCACACGCTGCGCAGCGAATGCCCCTGCGCTGGCTGCGTCGACGAGTTCTCGGGCGAGAAACTGCTGCAGCCAGAGCAGGTTCCGGCCGACATCACGGTCGCCTCGACCGCCAGCATCGGGCGCTACGCGGTGCGACTCGACTTCAGCGACGGGCACAACAGCGGCATCTTCGAGTTCGCGCGACTACGCGCCATTGGCGATGCGGCGGCCGACGCAGCGGCGTTCGAGGTTTGAGCGCCACCGCGGCCGCTATGCACGGCGACGGCAGCATCCTGCTACTCTCGTGCTACGAGCTAGGGCATGCGCCGGCCGGCATCGCCTGGCCGGCGGCATTCCTGCGGCGTGCCGGTTTCGCGCCGCGGGTAACGGACCTGGCGACCTGCGAGCTGGACGAGGGCGCGGTGCGCGAGGCGCAGCTGGTTGCGATTTCGGTCCCGATGCACACCGCGCTGCGGCTGGCGGTGCCGGTCGCCCGGCGCGTTCGGGAACTGAACGCGGCGGTGCACATCTGCTTCCATGGCCTTTACGCGCAGCTCAACCGCGACTGGCTGCTCGCCAACGTTGCCGACAGCTGCCTTGGCGGGGAGTCGGAGCAGGCGCTGGTTGCGCTCTGTGAGGCGCTGGCGCGGGGCGAATCTGCGCCAATGTCGGCAGCACCGCTGCTGGCGCGGCCGGATTACCCGGTTCCCGACGGCAGCGGCCTTGCGGGCGGCTACGCCGAGTTGTTGGACAACGGCCACTCCGCGCCGGCTGGCTTCGCCGAGGCGACGCGGGGGTGCAAGTACACCTGCCGCCACTGTCCAGTCACGCCGGTCTACAACGGCCGTTTTTTCGCGGTTCCCGTCGAGAACGTGCTACAGCAGGTGCGCAAGCAGGTGGCCGGCGGGGCGCAGCATATCACCTTCGGCGACCCCGATTTCCTGAACGGCCCGCGGCACGCCTTGCGGGTGGCCGAGGCGCTGCACGCCGAGTTCCCGCAGCTGACGTTTGACGTCACCGCCAAGGTCGAGCACCTGCTGCGCTTCGCCGATTTGCTTCCGCAACTGGCCGAGTGCGGCTGCCTGTTCATCGTCACGGCGGTCGAGTCGCTCAGCGACCGCGTGCTCGAAATCCTTGACAAGGGGCATACGCGCTTCGACGTCGAGCGGGCGCTGGCGGCGACGCGCGCGGCGGGGATTACGATGCGCCCGTCGCTGGTCGCCTTCACACCGTGGACGACGCTTGACGACTATCTGGAGCTGTTCGAGTTCGCCGCCGCGAACGCGCTGGTGGGGGCCATCGAGCCGGTGCAGTTCACCATCCGGCTGCTGCTGCCGCCCGGGTCGGCGCTGCTCGACCACTCCGGGATGGCGCCGCACCTGCGCGGACTCAGCGCAGCTGACTTCGGCCATCGCTGGGAGCACCCCGACCCGCGCATGGATGCGCTGCACCGCGAGGCGGTTGCGGTCGCCGAAGAGGGTGGCGATGATGCGACGCTGTTCCACGCGCTCTGGAGCGTGGCGCGCTCCGCTGCCGGACAGGCGCCGCCGCCTACGATGGCGGCGGCGGCGGGACCGCGGCTCTCCGAGAGCTGGTACTGCTGCGCCGAGCCGAGTCCGGCGCTGCTGGAACTCAGCCAGCAAAGCACTTAATAGCGCGACAGCGCAGCCCCCGCAGGATGTCCGAAATCCGCATCCGGGGCGAGCCGACCGCCGACCCACAGGTGTGCCGCTTCGTCGTTGACCGCAGCCTGCACGGTGGCAACGCCAGCTTCGCTTCCGCAGCGGCAGCCGAAGGGGCGCCGCTGGCCGAGGCGCTGTTCGCGCTGCCGGACGTCAGCGCAGTCACCATCGCGCGCGACACGGTCAGCATAACCAAGCAGGGCGACGCGGCGTGGCCCGAAATCGGCAAGCTGATTGGCGACGCCATCCGCGCGCAAATTGCGAGCGGCGAGCCGGCCGTGGGCGAAACGGCCACGGCGGGCGGCGAAGAGCTGTTCGAGCGCGTGCAGGCCGTGCTCATCAACGAGATTAACCCCAGCATCGCCAACCACGGCGGCGTCGTCACGCTACAGCGGGTCGAGGAAGGCAAGGCGTTCGTCCAGATGGGCGGCGGTTGCCAGGGATGCGGCATGGCCGACGTGACGCTCAAGCACGGCATCGAATCCTACCTGCGGCAGAAAGTCCCGGAAATCAGCGAGGTTGTCGACGTCACCGACCATGTGGAGGGCGAAGACCCCTACTTCGCGCCCGGCAAGGGCGCCGGCGGCGGCAAGGCGGGCGGCGGTGGCGGCGGCGGTTGCAGTGCTTGTGGTGCCAGCAAATAGCTGGCACAACATGCTCAGCTTCGCCTCGCAGCGCAATCTTTCTGGCCTCGCGGAGCTCGGCCAGCGGTTGCTGCGGCACCAGCAAGTAAGCTAGCCGTTTCCGCGCAGCGCGAGCAGCCGGCTGAGCGGCACCATATCTGGAGACAGACGAGCGAGCCGCCGCTCCAGCCCCGGCAAATGGCCTTCGCCGACGACCGCCGCCACGCGCTGGCCGTCGCGCAGCAGCGCCACCAGCCGGCGCGCCATGTGGCGGTCACGGCGGTCAATCAGCTCGCGTTGCAGCGACGGGAAGCGGCGCGCGAACTCGGCGAGTTCGCGCGAGAAGTCGCCGGTCGCAAGCGGGTTCGCGGCGGCCGGCCCGCTCGCCAGCGCATCCGCGCCCAGCAGCGGCGGCAGCAGCTCGCGCGCCAGCGCCAGCCGCTCGCGCCAGCCGAGCGCCCGCCAGGCGCGCTGTAGCGTCGGGATGACCGGCAGGTCCACCAGCGCCAGCCGCGCACCGAGCCGCTGCGCGGTGCGGCCGGCGGCGAGCATGTCACTGCCGGGCGGCGCGCCCAGCATTTCGCCCAGCCGCTCCTGCAGCGACGCGAGCAGCCGCAGCAACAGCGGACCGCGGCGCGGCCTGACGGGCGCCCGCAAGGCCGCCCAGCGCTGGGGGTCAAGCTCGAGTGCGACGACGTCGGGGTCGAAAGTGCGCAGCACCCGCTCGAGCGGCAGCGCCAGCTCCATCACGTGCGCCGTCCCCACCAGCAACAGCCGTCCCGCCACGAAGGGCAGCGACCGCGCGCATAAATACACGGCAGCCTGCGCTGCACCCATGTTCAGCAGCTCGGCAGACCCGGACGCGCCGGAGAAATGCCCCTTCTGCAAGAAGGATATCGGCGTGGTCGATAACACCTACCGTTTCAGTGCCATCGATTTGGATACTGGCGGCGGGCAGGTCATGTCCATCTCCTGCGCGAACTGCCGCAAGATTCTCGGCTTCGTCAACGCCTGAAGGGTGGAGACGGCGAGCCAGAGAGGTAGAGCCAGAGGAACGACGCGGTCGCGAGTGCCGCAATCGTCGCGAGGATAATCGACCCGCGACGCACCGTCTCGTAGTCTGGCGCAACGTTGGGCGGCAGCTCGCGCCAGTGCGCCAGCGGCTGCAGCAGCAGAATCCAGCCGGTCCACCAGAGCAGGTTGCGGTCCCACGGAAACGCGTCGGTCGCGCCGCTCCAGAACAGGATTCCGGCGCCGGCAGTCGTCGCAGCCCACGAGAGCCGCATCGTCGCCACCGCGCCGAAGCGCGTCGCGAAGGTGGTCGTGCCGACCGCGCGGTCAGCGGCGACGTCGACCGCCATCGTGGGGCAGTAGAACGCGACGAGGTAGCAGACGACCGACGCAAAGTAGAGTCGCGGGAATTCCGCCAGCGGCTGCGAGAGCGACCAGCCCGCCAGCGGCAGCAGGAAGCCGAGGCTGGCGCCGTTGGAAGCGATGTCCAGTCCCGGCCTTTCCTTGAGCCGCAGCGGCGCGATATTGTAGGCGAGCGAAATCGCCGTAAGGCCGAGCAGGCACAGGAAAAAATCGCGCCCCGCGAGCGCCGCCAGCGCCAGCGTCGCCGCCTGCAGCGCGCCGAAGAGCGCCCATCCGGCTGCCGGGGTGAGGTCGCCCCGCACGAGCAGGCTGAACGCCTTGCGGGGATTCCGCCGGTCGCTATCGAGGTCGCAGAGGTGGTTCAGGACGAAACTGCTCGACGTCAGCAGCGCCACCGTCGCCAGCCCCAGAAAGCCAGCGGCGCTGCTCCACGCCTGCGCGCCGACGATGAAACCAATCTGGAACGGCACCAGCGCGACCAGCCAGAACTCGACGCCGATGAATCGCAGCCAGAGTCGCAGGGGCGCGCGCACGCCGACGAACCGCTCGGGCGCTTAATGAAGCCGGGGGCCGCCGCGCCGGGCGCACTCTTAATTCAGCCCTGACGCGTCGCCCGCGATGAGCGGGGACTTCGCGTACGCGCACGGTCGCGACGACATCGTCTGGATGGCGCAGAACACCAACCACCTGCCGACGCATCCCGCCATCGAGCAGGCCATCCGCGACTCGGCCGCCAGCCGGGAATTCAACAAGTATCCGCTCGCGCAGGGGCTGCCGCGGCTGCGCGAGCTCATCCGCGAAGACCTGGGACTGCCCGACTTCGGGATGCACATCACCAACGGCGGCACTGAGGCGCTCTACTGCCTGATGCGCTACCTGCAGCCGCCCGGGAGCCGCATGATTACGTCAGACCCGTCCTACTTCATCATCCACAAGTTCGCGAAAATGGGCGGCGCCGAGTGCACCGACCTGCCGATTTACGGCGGTAGCTGCCGCTTCGACCTGGACGCGGTCCGGGCTGCCATTACGCCGGAGACGAAGAGCATCCTGCTGATTGACCCGCTCAACCCGCTCGGCTCGACCTACCCGCGTGAGGAGGTGCGCGCGCTCTGCGAAATCGCGCGCGAGCACGACCTGTGGATTATCGATGACATCACCTACCGCGACTTCGCACCAGAGCACACGTTGGCGACCGAGTTCACACCGGAGCGCACCATCATCGCCTACTCGGTGAGCAAGAACTGCGGGCTGGCGGGGCTGCGCGTGGGGGCGCTGGTGGCACCGCAGGAGTTCATCGATGACATCGCCGGCAGTATGGTCTCCGATTTGGGGATTTCAATTATCGGCCAGCGCGCCGCGATTGCCGCGCTCGAGACAAAGTCGGAGTGGCTGCCGCGGAACCTTGAAACCTGCCACCGCAACCAGGCCATCATCAAGCGCGCCGTCGACGCCGTCGACGCCGCGCACCTGCCGGTCTACCCGTCGGCAGCCAGCATGATGGTCATCGACATCGCGGAGTGCGGGGTTTCGCCGCAGGCGGTGCAGGATGCGCTGCTTTACGACCATCAGGTTTTCATCCGCGCCGGTAATTACGTCTCGGCGCGCTTCGGCGACCGCTTCGTGCGCGTCTCCTTCTCGCTGCCGACCCCCGAGGTCGAGCGGTTCGCCGAGCATTTCCCGCGCGTGATGGAGCGGCTGTGCGACTCGGGCTGATTGGCTGCGGCTCAATCGGCTCGACGCTGGCGCGCTTCCTGCAGGCGGAGCCGGGTGTCAGCGAAATCATCATCTGGGACCGCGCCCGCACCCGCGCTCGCGAACTGGCGCGTGCGATGGACAAAATCACCTATGTCCCCAGCTTCGGCGCGATGCTCGATGAGGTCGAGGTGGTTGTCGAGGCGGCGTCGCAGGCGGCGGTGCGGTCGCGCGGCCCCGCCGTGCTCGAGGCGGGGCGCGAGCTGGTCGTGATGTCGGTCGGTGCGCTCGCCGAACCCGCAACGCTGCGCGCGCTCAGGCGCGCAGCGCGCAAGGGCGGCAGCCACTTCCACGTCCCGTCGGGCGCCATTGCGGGACTGGACGGGCTCAAGTCGGCTCAAGTCGGCAACTTGCACAGCGTCGAACTGGAGACGCGCAAGCCGCCGCGCATGTTCGAGGGCACCGAGGCGTGGGAAGGCGGCGCGCTGGCACGCATCCGCAAGCCGCGCACCATCTTCGACGGTGCCGCCGCCGAAGCGTGCCGCCGCTTTCCACAGAACGTTAACGTCGCCGCGACGCTCGGGCTGGCGGGGCTCGGCGCCGAGGGCACGCGGGTGCGCATCGTCGCCGACCCGGACGCGGAGCGCAACACCCACATCATCACGGTCGAGGGCGATTTCGGCCGCATGCGCGTCGAGGTCGCGAACCTGCCGAGCCTGCGCAATCCACGCACTTCGCACCTGGCGGCGCTCTCGGCAGTCGCGACCGTGCGGGGGCTGCTTTCCGAGTTCAGACTCGGAACTTGACTATTATAATTTATATTGGGCTGCGGCTATTCCGGATGGAAACGGAATACAGCTAGTCGCGCCGGAGCAGCCTCAGATATCCAGGTTCGTGACTTCGGTCGCATGCGCTTCGATGAACTCGCGGCGCGGTGCGACATCGTCGCCCATAAGGGTGCGGAAGATTTCGTC
>CEPX01053456.1_pt1 | contig 23964 bp, 15 predicted proteins | sample 361361 | NCBI WGS metagenome assembly CEPX01 (sample SAMEA2619974, study PRJEB7988) | marine metagenome | biome: marine biome (ENVO:00000447); feature: mesopelagic zone (ENVO:00000213) & marine oxygen minimum zone (ENVO:01000065); material: "saline water (ENVO:00002010), including plankton...
GGAGAAAGCTATTAAAAAAGGTTTGCTGGAAAGAAAAAATCTGCTGGTTTGCACACCAACTGCTTCTGGGAAAACTTTAATAGCTGAATTAGCGGCATTAAAGTCTATAATTGAGGGTAATGGAAAGGCAATTTATATAGTGCCTTTAAAGGCCCTTGCTTCTGAAAAATACAAGGATTTTAAGAAAAGATATGGTAATGTGGCTAAGGTTGCTTTATCTATTGGCGATATTGACAGCACAGATTCTTATTTGGTTGATTATGATTTAATAATTGTTACTGCAGAAAAACTTGATTCTTTAATCAGGCATCATGCACCCTGGCTAAGCTTAATATCTACAATTATTATTGATGAAATACATTTGTTAAATGACCCTGGAAGAGGGCCAACATTAGAAATATTAATTACAATATTAAGGCAACTGCTTAAGAAAGCACAGATTATTGGTTTAAGTGCTACAATAGGAAATCCAGAAGAGCTTGCAGAATGGCTAAAAGCAAAACTTGTTATAGATAACTGGAGACCTGTAAAGCTGCACAAAGGGGTTTATTTGGATGGGGAAGTTGAGTTTGAATCTTAGAGAATTATTTTTTCAATCTCTTTTAGTTTCTTGATATTTAATTGATAAGCATCTCCATATTTTGTTCTTCCGTAGTACAAAACCAATCTCTCTTTTATAAGATTGTCAAGAACGTCTTTTACAAAACCAGTTAAATGAGATGGTATACTTGAAGTTAATCTTTCATACAAAAGATGTCCTTTGCTGAATGCTTGATTTGAATACAATTTCCTAATTATATTTTTCTTTATTTTTTGGTAATCTTGATTTGATAATTTTTTAGCCATTAGGTACGCTTTGTATTTATTACCTATAGCATTTCTTATTTTGATTAATATTTATAGCCAATATAAGCCAAAAATAGAAAAATTTATATATTAGTTACTCTATCTAATAACTGAAATGGAAAACAAAACAGCTTTTTTGGAAACCTTTGGAGACAGTCCTATATTAAGGGTATTGGATTTTTTAGTGGTTAATGAAGATTTTGATTATAGCATGACAGATATTGCCAATCTTTCTGGTGTTGGTTACTCTACATTAAAATTATTTTGGAGAAATTTGGAAGAAAGCAATATAGTTGTAAAAACTAGAATAGTTGGGAGAGCTAAAATGTATAAGCTAAATTTAGCTAACCCTGTAGTTAAAAAATTTAGGGATTTCTATTGGGAAACAACTAAGCAAAAAGTTCATGGAAAAATCAAGGAAGAAAGGGTAATTAAGCATTAACCTTAAAGCCCCAAACCTTCTACAATTAAATTAGGCTCAAATTCTTTTAAATCAAAATATTCCTGGCCCATTCCAAGATATATTATGGGTTTTTTTGTAACGTAACTTACAGAAATAGCTGCACCACCTTTCTTGTCGATATCAGCTTTAGCTAAAATTATACCATCAATACCAACTGCTTCATTAAAGGTTTTTGCCTGCTCAACGCAATCGTTACCTGCAATACTTTCTCCGACAAAAATGTTTAGATCAGGTTTAGCTACTTTAACAACTTTTTTGAGCTCGTCCATAAGGTTAACGTTGCTGTGCAATCTTCCTGCTGTGTCTATTAAAACAACATCAATGTTTTTTGCTTTTGCGTGCTTTACTGCATCAAAAGCAACTGCTGCCGGGTCAGAGCCATAATCATGCTTTATTAATTTAATTCTCAATCTGTCTGCATGAATTTGTAATTGCTCTATAGAAGCTGCACGGAAGGTGTCAGAAGCTGCCAGTACACAAGAAATTTTGTTTTTGTTTAATAAATCTGCAATCTTTGCTATTGTTGTTGTTTTTCCAGATCCATTAACTCCAAAAAATGCAATAACAAATGGCTTTTCTTCTTTTCTTATTTTTTCCAATAAATTTATTTTATCAATATCAAATAAATCTTTTACTGAATTTTTTAATGACTCCCTTATTGTTTCCTCTATTTTTGTTCTTTTTATTGGTTTTTCTATCAAATTTTGCCCTAGATCTGATTTTATCTTTTCTATAACTTCCATAGCAACATTGTTTTCCATTAGTGTCAGTTCCAGGTCAGAAAATAAATTTTCAAATTTGTCATATGAAATCTTTGTTGTGACTATTTTTTCCTTTAGTTTTCCAAAAAAGCCCTTTTCTTCTTCCTTTATTTCTTCTAGTGGTTTCTCTTCTTCTCTGGGCTGTTCTTTCGCTAAACCAACTTCTGACGCAATGCTTTTTACAGCATCAATTGCCAAGCTAAAAAATTCAGATAGTTCTAAGCCTAGTTTTTCACATTCTCTTATTATGTCCCTATTGACTGCGGCTGCAAAACCTTTGTCTTTAAATTTCTTTTTCAGGCCTTTTGGTTCCATATCGTCTATTGAACCCTTCATTAAAGCATAGGCATGAATAAGGCCTGTGATTGTTTCAGAGCATGCAAGTGCATACTCAATTTTTTGAGTTCTTTGTTTGTCTTTTAGTCCAGCGCAATTAAATCCATAGCCATGAGAGAGAACAATGTTGATGAAGCTATTATCAAATCCTGCTTGTTCAAGTATTTCGGGAGCTTTAGTTAAGTGTTTTTTAGCATCATCTTTTGTTATGCCCCAATCAACATCATGAAGTAATCCAAGCATAGCCCAATATTCTTCATCTTCTCCAAGTTTTTTTGCGAGAGCTTTTATAATTGCTTCGCTTTCCAGGTAGTGGTTTAAATCAGATGGATCTTTGTTGTATTTTTTGACGAGCTCTAGTGCTTCAGCTCTTGTCATTGGTAAAGAAGATATTATTTTCCGAGATTCTTCTGCTTCTTTAATTTCCTCTTTTGGTTCCTCTACAGGTTTTGACTCTTCTTTTTGTTCTATAACTTCCTCTTTTGTTTCTTTTTCTATGGGTTCTTCTACTTTGGTTTCTTCCTCTACCTTTTTGGAGAACTTTGAGATAGCTCCTTTTAACTTGTCTTTTAAAAAGTTGAACATAGTAAAACACCTTATTTATTATTCTGAATTGAAGAAGCAATTTTATTTATTTCCTGTTCTAGAGAAGCTGCTTTCATAGTTTGATTTTGCAATTGGTTTACAAGATTTTCCTGCAGTTTTTTGATTTTAGTAATCTGGTCTTCAATCATCTTTTTAGTGGAATCCACATCTTTAACCAGCGCTGTATTAGCGCCTACATTCACAATAAAACTCTTGTTGTATTTAAGCTCTGCTTTTGTGTATATTCCATGGCTTAAAGGTACCAAGATTTCTGTTTTTTTATCTGTTTTTTTCATATCATCCATGCTCTGGTTTGTTACCATGAGCTCCATGAGCTGGTTGTTGAGGGCAGCACTCTGCTTTTCAAGCTGCTTTATTTGCTGGTCCAGCATCTGAAATTCAAGGTAAAGCTTCTGCAGGTTTTCTTCTTTTTCTGTCATTGACATCACTTTTTTAGTTTTTCATATAACTTTTCATAAACAACGCCCATCGGAGTACCTTCATGAGCTCTTTTTATGGTTTCTGAAAGCAAGGGTGCTACAGAAATTATTTTTATTTTTTTAATCTTCTTTTTCTTGGGTAGTTCTATGGTGTTTGTAACAAAAATTTCTTTTATAGGTGCTTTTTGCAGCCTTTTTACTGCAGGGTCTGAGAGAACAGGATGTGTTGCCAAGACATAGATATCCTTTGCACCATATTTTTTTAACATGGATGCTGATTCTGTAATAGTGCCTGCTGTGTCTATTATGTCATCCACTAAGATGGCTGTTTTATCTTTAACGTCTCCGATGACATGCTCCACTTTTGCAACGCCCTGCTCTGGTCTTCTTTTATCCACAATGGCTATTGGTGCATGAATCACTCTTGCCAATGAACGTGCTCTTGGAGCGCTGCCTACATCAGGGGCTACAAAAACTATGTCCTTGAGTTTTTTGCTCATTATATATTCTGCATAAATAGGTGTTAGCTCTAAATTGTCAGAGGGTATATCAAAGAATCCCTGCACTTGGGCAACATGCAAGTCAAATGTCATAACTCTATCGACACCAGCTGCTTCTATCAGTTTTGCAACAAGTTTTGATGTGATTGGTTCGCGAGGCTTTGTTTTTCTGTCCTGTCTCGAATAACCAAAGTATGGAATAACAGCAGTTATCCTTTTCGGAGACGCTCTTTTTAATGCATCTACCATAATCAGAAGCTCCATTAGATGCAAATTTGCATCATAGCTTGTTGGCTGTATGATAAATACATTACAACCTCTAACGCTTTCCAGGATTCTGACATAAAGCTCCCCATCATTAAACTTACGTATGTCTACTGGAGTAAGCTTGACATTTAGCTTTTTAGCTACTTCCAAAGCAAGGCCCTTATTTGCGGTTCCTGCTATTAATTTGAATTTCCCTTCCATTTTACCCCTAACTTATGGCTAAAAGAACTATGTTTTTGTTTAAAAAGATTGTTATTTTTGTTCATTAACCTCCTGCCTTAAGCTCATTGTCAATCTCTTTTTCGGTGTTAAGCATTATCTCTATTTCCCCAAAGTGCTCTTTTTGGTCCAGATTCACTTTCCTTTGGTTTGTTAAGTGGAGGAGCGGAATAAAGGTGTAAATTTTGTCCTCTTTTGTGCTGGATGGTACAAGTTGGGAGAAAGTAAGCTTGTTTTGTCTGGTAACGAAAGATTTTATTCTAGTATAAACTTCTTTTATTATTTGTGTTATATCTCTCTTTTTTTCGGGTATCTTGACATCCATTGGAGGAATCGAGTTTAACACGCGTCTTTGCTTTACTTCAAGAGCCTTTTCCAGGGCCTTTACAAGATCAAAAACAGAGACTTTTCTTTTTCTTGGCTGCGGTGTTCTTGGTATAAGCGGATGTTTTTCTTCATCATGAGCTCTTGGCTCTTCCAAATCAAGCTCTTCAAGAAGCTCCTCTTCTGATTGTGTGAGCAGCCTGTCTAATTCAGATAAATCCTCGTTAATTAATCTGTTTGATTTTATTTTTAGTAAAATAGCGGCTGCCAGCAGAACTTTCCCGGAAATGCGGAAATCAAGTTCCTTTAGTTTTTTAATAGTCTCAATATACTTTTTTGTGAGCAGGCTTATATTGATATCCCAGGGATTTATCTCTTCTTTCTTAATAAGCTCATAAAGCAGAGCCTGCCAGGTAACTTCATCTTCATTATGCAGAATCTGGAATATTCGTTCATGTCCATCCATTTAGTTATTCTTTAAGTGATGGTTGTATTTAAATTTAATGGCAACAAAACATTTTTATATGCTTTAATTTTCTGTTAGTAACATTATGGGCCCGTGGTCTAGCCCGGTATGATAACTCGTTTACACCGAGTAGGTCACCAGTTCAAAACAGCTTTTTTGCTCACGCAAAAAACCTGGGAAAATGCGGTGAACTTCCCTTTGATCATTCACCTAGGATTTTGCTACGCAAAATCAGAAAAGCTGATGAAAGTCTGGTCGGGCCCACCATTTTTAGATAAACTAATTTTTATGCGGCAGTAGTCCAGTGGTTAAGATCCGGCCTTGCCAAACATTGTAAAAAGGCTGGGACCCGAGTTCGAATCTCGGCTGCCGCATTTTCTTATGAGAAACTTTTAAATATGAAACAAATTTCTATTCTAGCTATGGGCCCGTAGCTCAGCCTGGTTAGATAAGCTACAAGCTTAGACAAAAGCGCCGGTCTTATATGACCACTAATGGTACAAATGTTTTAGCCATTAGAGAGCTAAGCCAGCCGGAAAGATAAAATGTCTTGGCTTTAGGTCAGGGGTTCAAATCCCTCCGGGCCCACCATTTTTTTAGACAAGCCCTAAATTGGTCTTACCAATTTAATCTCATTGCTCCCATAGTGTAGCCCGGCCAATCATTCGGCCTTCTCGAGGCTGAGACACGGGTTCAAATCCCGTTGGGAGCATTTCTATTTATTTTTAAAGTAAACTTTTTAAATAAACCCATCCTTATTCAAATCATGAAAGCCAAAGATTTTAAAAAAAAATATTTTGAATTTTTTATTGAAAAGAGGCATAAATTGATTAACTCTGCTTCTTTAATTCCTGAACACGATCCAACTGTTTTATTTACAACTGCAGGTATGCACCCTCTTGTTCCATACATAATGGGAGAAAGTCATCCTGCTGGCAAGCGTTTAGTTGATGTTCAAAAATGCATCAGAACAGGGGATATAGATGAGGTAGGAGATCCTTCCCACTTAACATTTTTTGAGATGCTTGGTAACTGGTCTTTGGGAGATTACTGGAAAAAAGAAGCAATTGAATGGAGCTTTGAGTTCTTAACATCAAAAAAATGGCTTGGTTTGGATAAAAACAAGCTGCATATTACTGTTTTTAAAGGAGACAAAGATGCTCCAAGAGAGGAGGAATCAGCAAAAATATGGAAAAGATTAGGAATTCAAAAAAAAAGAATTTTTTATCTACCAAAAAAAGATAACTGGTGGGGTCCTGCTGGTTCAACAGGTCCATGCGGTCCAGATACTGAAATGTTTTATGATACTGGAAAAGAAAAATGCAGCAAAGACTGTAAGCCAGGCTGTAGTTGCGGAAAATATTTTGAGATTTGGAATGATGTCTTTATACAATACAATAAAACAAAAGAGGGAAAATACATTCCCTTAAAACAAAAAACCGTTGATACTGGAATGGGTGTTGAAAGGACTATAGCAATACTTCAAGGCAAAAAAACAGTATATGAAATAGAAACCTTTACTCCAATAGTAGAAAAAATAAAAGAACTAGCAAAAATAGATAATCCTAACGAGAAACAAGAACTCTCAATAAGAATAATAACAGACCATATAAGGGCAGCAACATTTATTTTAGGGGATGATTTAGGAATTGCACCATCAAATCTAGACCAAGGTTATATCCTAAGGAGATTCATTAGAAGGTCAATAAGGCATGGAAAGTTATTAGGTATAGAAAAAGAATTTGTAACAGAATTGGCAAAAATAGTTATCAACCTTCATAAAGGAGATTATAATGAGTTAGAAAAAAACAAAAATTTCATCTTAAATGAACTAAAAAAAGAAGATGAAAAATTCAGAGCAACACTTGAGAAAGGCCTTCGTAAGTTTGAAAGGATGGCAAATGACAAAAAAATATCAGGAAAAGAAGCTTTCCTTTTATTCCAATCATACGGCTTTCCATTAGAAATGGTAGAAGAATTAGCAGAAGAAAAAGGAATCAAAGTAGATAAAAAAAGTTTTGAGAAAGAATTCAAAAAACATCAAAAGCTTTCAAGGGCAGGAGCAGAAAAGCGCTTTAAAGGAGGCTTAGCTGATAGCTCCGAACAAACAAAAAAATTACATACAGTTACCCATTTGTTAAATGAAGCATTAAGAAGAGTTTTAAAAGATGATAAAATAATCCAGAAAGGCTCTAACATAACTCCGGAAAGATTAAGGTTTGACTTTAATTTTGACAGAAAACTAAGCGAAGGAGAAATAAAAAAGATAAAAGACATTGTCAATGAAAAAATAAAAGCCGGGTTGCAAGTTAAAAAGGAAGAAATGACTTTAGAAGAGGCAAAAAAGAAGAATGCACGGGGAGTCTTTGAGCATAAATATGCTGAAAGAGTCTCTGTTTATTCAATAGAAAATTTTTCAACAGAAATATGCGGCGGACCCCATGTTAAAAATACCAATGAACTTGGCAAATTTAAAATAATAAAAGAAGAAAGCTCTGCTGCTGGAATAAGGAGGATTAAGGCTGTGTTGGAATAATTCTATATTCTTTTAAATTTTAAAAAATAAACAAAACATTTTAAATAAAAATATAAACAACAAAAATATTATAATCAAAAAATGCAAAACTTAAACAAAATCTATTTTGACATTTTCCTTAACAACTTTAGCTTTAGAAATTAGTTTAATTAGATTTTTTCTCGATAAGCAAATGGTATCATTTTGCATTTATGGTAGTGAGTATTGCATTGTTTGGGATTGCTGCTTCCGGAACATTTTTTGGCAATAAAAAAGCTAAGGAATCCATTGTTTTTATCATCAATATTGTTTTCTGTATCTGTTTTGATTGGTTTTTTTATTTTAAACTGTCAAGCGGGTTTTTAACAAGGGTTATATTCAATTCAAAACTATTCCTTTTTGTCAATGCGAAGCCAGTATTCTTTCACTGTTCCTGACGCATGCTTGTATTTATAACGTATGCCTTTCCAAAAATTAGTGTCTGTATATTTACATAGGGTTTCAGGATTCGAGTCTACTTCTACACGAACTTTTCCGTCTGTTATGGGGGTTAAAGCAAGTCTATACCCACTGTTATCATATCTTGTAACATTTAGTTCTGGGTGATTCCCTTCTTCATCTAGAATTTCTACTGAGCAATTCTTAATTACATCAAGCAGTGTATTTCGTTTTTCTCTCCTAAATTCGCCTCGAAGAAAGACAACTTTATTTATCATTTATTGAGGAGAATTGTCGGGAGCCTTAAATAAATTTCTATCAGAGACAGTCCTGAACTCAAAAATCACATAAAACCTGAAGAAAAATCAATAAAAATTATATTTTGTAAACAGCATCATGCTGCCTTACGTGCTCCTTAACTTTTAAACCAATGCTTTGGCCTTTTTTTGCCTCCTCAATCTTGTCGTGCTCTATTTGCATGCTGTCAATTGTCTGCTCAAAATCGCTTGTAGCGCCTTTGATTCTTATTTTGTCGCCTATCTTCAAAGTGCCGCTTAATTCAACTACTGCAACACTAAGATGTGTATAGAAATGTGTAACTTTGCCTATTTCCTTTCCAGGTGCTTTTTCTTCAGGTTTTTGTTCTTCAGCCATTAAATCACCCCCAAAATAAGTTCCATTCTTTTGATATTTAAAAATTTATTGGTAAAAATTGTGCAATCTTCTTATAGCATGAATTTGTCTTGTTTTAGAAAAAGTTAAAAATAGACCCCCATTACCAGTGTTATGCCTCAAAAAGGACAAAATGGAATCCGTATATTGAAGAAAAAAAGAATGACTAGTTTAGTGGCGCATCCGGATATTGCCTTTAGAATTGCAGCGACAAATCCTCAGAAATTTGTTGATTTTAAAGAAAAATATGGTAATATAGTTCAAGGGATCCAGCGATTGATGGGATTTACAGAAGAGCAATCTAAGCAGTATACTACAACTGTTATGGGTTTACTCCAAGAAGGTTATCGTTTTGGAGATGGATTTGCTGAACTTTTTTTGCCTGGTAATCTTGATTATGCGTCAAAAACTAATGGACTTCTACAACATGTTGGGGATTGTTTGAAACTAGCCAAAAAACTTGTAGAGACTCCTGAATGGCAGCAGATAGTTGAGAAGGGCTTTACAAAGGAGAGCTTAGAAGAAGCACTTAAGAGTCAAGGAATTCCTACAAGTGGAACTCCGTATGATGCTTTTGTGTTTAGTGGCATCAAAGCATTAACATTAGAAGTTTTATCAATTGTAAACAATGACTCTAGTGGTAAACCTATTATGGATTCTGATGTTATGAGTGGTTTGGTAGTTAAGCTTAGGGAAGCAGCTAAACAGAATGTAGATGGTCTCAACAAATATATAGAAGATTTGGAGGGGTTGGACATTCCTATCGAGGAGACACCACCTATTATAGTACCATATTTGGACAAAATATCTACTGAAAATAGAAGAGCTATCAAAGCTGTTAATACAAAACTTAAAGGTTTAGATTATTATGTGGCTATTGCTGAAGCAGATATGCTTTCGCTTATTGATGCTAGTGTAGCTGACGGCACACCCCGTTACAATACGATATGTAAGATTAAAGATGGCTTAGAAAAACTTGTTGCTCAAGGAATCAACCTTAATACTGTCAGAACTCTAATTGGAAATGATATTCAACAGCAGCCTGTATTTTTTGAACTTCTTAAAGAAAACCCGAAATATGTGCAAGGTTTTGATGTTATGAAGTCAGATGGCGTTTCACCTGGAAAATATACAAGGTTCTTACAGGAACACGCAGCTAAGGAAATAGAGGAACACGCAGCTAAGGAACTAGCTTTGGGAGGTAGAAAAGTAACTGCGTTTGTATATGTTATGGATATAGCAATGGCAAATGAGGGTAGCAGTAAGGCAGTAGCAAAACAATTAATTGAAACACCAATGGACTGGATAACTTATCAACATCTTAATGATTTTTATCAGCTTGCATTACAACAAAGGGTTTCTGTACCTATAGCTGAATCATACTTGAGTTATGGTGCCGAAAAAGAGTTAAATAAACAGAGAATCATATTGGATGTTGCTGGGCTTCAGGTATCTAAATTGGAAGTGAATATGATTTTAGATTATATGAGCAAAATACAAGACACTGAACTAATTGCTATAGCAAATCGGAATTATGAAAAAGGAAGTGGTCTGCTGAAGGCATTAGGGGAGTTTGAAGAAAAAGAATGGTTAGATACATTTTGTGAACAGTATGGAAAAAGGGGGGATACGATCAGGAATGCTTATTTTGTGCTTAAAGAAATCGGGCATGGAAGTGAACTTCGGGAATTGAAGGGCAAACATTGTAATCTGATTTATAGATTTGCGAGGAAGATTCTAGAATCTCAAAATTCGCCTCATTTACCATATTTGTTAGGGGATAATTCATTGTGTAGAGATTTGTGTGACTGGCTTTTAAATAAGCCAACACAATCAATTGATGATGTGCTTCAAGGATTACAAGTACCTCAGGACAGAATTGACAGAAGTTATATTTATCAAGTTCATAAAAGATTGATTAGATAATAATACCTCTTTCTTTTGAGATAGAAATCAATTACCAATCCCTAACCTGTTAGAAGTTGAGGTAAAGCCTTTATTATTTGATTTAAAGACTGCTTTTGCAGCAGGTAAATTAAAACTTCCAAGTATAGCCAATTTTGATTTTATCCTGTAAGATAAAACACGTTCCTCTGAAGCGTCAAGAGTGTCTATTGTCCATTTTACTATAGTGGTGCCTTTCCTCTCATGTTTAAGAACTTTATTGGGCTGCAAGGAGCCTATTGGAACATCTCCGCCTACCGAGACCAGAGCGGGAATAAAATCGGTAATCTCTATTTGCTCTATCTTACTCTGTGACCTGTTTTTTATGTGTAAAATAACAGTTATTTCAGAGATTCCGCCTTCCTTCTTAACTATATTACTGGCTTCTTTTACCATGAGCAATGGCGACCTAAGCATGTAGTATGATATTACTAATATGATCAATAATACAATTACAATGAATGAGGGTATCAAGTTCTTGGTGACAGTAATCTGCATCCTGTTGTTTTCTAGTTTTACATCAGAAACAAAGTATCTTTTATCATTCTCTTTCACAACTCTGGTTTTTGGATTTGTAGAAGAGGATATTGAATCCAGCAAAGTAGTCTCAATCTTGGATACACCTTCATAATCTTTATTGTTAGATACAAAATCATAATGCTTTCTTGTCAGCAAAAATTTTTTTTCTTCTTTTACAATTTCTTGCTGTGTATATTCTATAATTTCCATATTCCTTACAATTGGGTTTATTATACTTCTATTTCCTTTAAAGACTGATACTACCAGCCTATCTTCCTGAGGAGGTGTTAATGGGTCAAGGTTTGCTGTTATCTGTAATGTCTTTTCTTCTTTCGGTCCCAGTTGAATATTTATAGTTTCTTTAATCAGATTACTCTCTAACTTTATAACTAAGTCTGGATAGTCTATAATATTCTGGTTATTAAGAGAAATTTTTATTGTAACCTCTTCTCTAGGATCTATTTTTTCTGGTGCGTCAATGCCGGTAGTAACTGTAGGAACATAACCACTAATTAAAGGCCCTATTGATAATATTGTGACTTTTAGGGGGGCAGAAATAAGTTTATTTGTAAGTTTAGACCTTACATTTACATTTACCTGGTATGTTCCAATATCCTTTATTTTTAAGGGATCAACTACAAGCTCAACGCTGCCTTGTTTTCCTGGATTTAACTCAAGAGTTATTGGATTTACTAGAGGTTCTGTTCTTACATCCCAGGTTGGAAAATCGAGTGTATATATCCTGTATTCATCTTTTTTCTGCAGGTTATTCTTAATATTCAGCTGGAAAGTTGCAAATTCATCAATTACAATCCTGTCATCAATAGGAACTACACTTACATCAAATGAAGTAGCATATGCTATAGAAGTACAGATTGAGAATATAAGTGCGAAAAATACGAGTTTTTTAACTAAAATCATGGAATTCCACCAAATTCAGCTATTAATATACTTATATATAAATGTTTTTGAAAGAGTGGGGCTACCGTGAATTTCAATGCCGAAGGTGTTGACCATGCAGCAATTTGAACACGGGTCGCCAGATTTCCGTTTCACAGACTCTTTAACAGATACTCTACGAATTGGGTTACCCCGATCTGGAATGATAGACCAAGCTACACTATAGCCCCGAATAAGAATTAGTTTTTGATGTGGTTATTTAAATATTTTTAATCAGTTTTATAGATAAAGAGGAAATAACCAAACAATCCCACAATAATAATAACAGAGACTATTAAAGTGCTGATACCTGGGTTTGTGTTTTCTGGCGGATTTAATAAATAACCAGTTATGTCTGGCAATGAATATTTTACATTGTTTTTTAATTTTTTTTATTATTTTTTTCTTTGTCTTTGATTATTGATTTTTCTGTTAATAAGCATTGTTTTGTTTCTACTGGTTTATTAAACAATGTTGCACAGTTATTTATGTCAGTGCATGACCTTGTTTGCAGATTATTAATACAATCAGACCAGGAGGTGCATTGCCAATTTTCTAAACATGAACCACTACCACCGCCACCTTCTCCGCTACTTGATGATGTTGTTGATGTTGTTTTGGGTTGAATTAGTCTACTTACTCATTCTTTTCTTATAATTCTGAATAGCTTTCTTTAACGCAGCTGTTCCAAGAACAGAGCAGTGTTGTTTAATCTGGGGCAGATCATCAAGCTGTTTAACAACATCCTTGAAAGTTATTTTTAATGCATCATCAAGCGTCTTTCCTATTGCCAGCTCGCACATAGCATCTGAAGAGGCTATTGCAGCTATGCAGCCATAAGTCTGGAATCTGATATCCTTAATGATGTTGTTTTCTACTTTTATGAACATCTTCATGACATCCCCGCATCTTACATTTCCAACTTCCCCTACAGCATCCGGATTTTTCATTTCACCCGCAAACTTAGGGCTTCTGAAATGTTTGATTGTTTTTTCTGTGTACATAATTCACCCCTTCCATAATGGAGACATTTTCCTCAAGTTTTCTACTATTCCCGGTAATACTTTTAAAACATGCTCAATTTCTTCTTCTGTTGTAAATCTGCTTAAAGTAAGCCTTAAACTTCCATTCGCTTCTTCATTGCTTAATCCAAGTGCCGTTAAAACATAATTTGGCTCTAATGTTTGTTCTGAACAGGCAGAGCCTGTTGAGGAATAAATCCTTTCCTGGTCTAAGTACCCCACAATTGCCTCTCCTTCAATTCCCTTTAAAGAAAAATTTGTGTTATTGCACAATCTTTTATCCTCATTAGGGCCATTAAGCTTTACATGCGGTATTCTAAGCACACCTTCAATTAATTTGTCCCTTAACTTTGCCATATATCCTACATATTTCTTATCAGCTGATTTTACAGCTTCTGCAAAACCGACAATTCCATGTATATTTTCAGTTCCAGACCTTAATCCAAACTCATGACCGCCACCATGTATTAATGGGTGGATATTTGTTCCTTTTTTTACAAACAATGCACCAACTCCTTTTGGGCCGTGGATTTTATGTGAATTTAATGTTACAAGATCAAGATTCTGCTTTTTCACATCAATTTCGGTTTTTGTATAACTTTGGCATGCATCAGTATGAAAATAAACATTATTTTTTTTGCAGATTTTTCCTAAAACTTCTAAATCATGTATCGTGCCAATTTCATTATTCCCATGAATTATAGAAACTAGAATTGTTTCATTTGTGATAGCTTTTTCCAATTCCTTTGGATTTACAAAGCCTTCTTTATCAACACCAAGATAAGTTACTTTAAAACCATCTTTTTCCAGAAATTTACAAGTGTTTAGAATACTTTTATGCTCTACTTTTGTTGTTATTACATGATTGCCTTTATCTCTGTTTGTGTATGCTATTTCCTGGATTGCTAAGTTATTTGACTCTGTTCCTCCAGAAGTAAATATCATCTCATTACTTTCTGCATTTATTGATTCAGCAATTATTTTTCTTGCATTTTCTAAAGCCTTTTTTGACTCTTGCCCTAATACGTGGGTTGAAGAAGCATTTCCGTATTTTTCACTAAAATAGGGCATCATTGCCTTTAAAACTTCAGGGTCAACTTTTGTTGTTGCCCCATTGTCCAGATATATTTCCTTAGCTCTCATTTTTTGCAGCAATCTCCAGGGCATTGTTTTGTAACATGCCTTTCAACTAACTTTAATATCGGAATAACAGTGTCCTTATTTAATGAATAAATTCTTTCTTTTCCAACTTTTTTAACATCCAGGACATGGCAGTCAGTCAATTTCCTGAGATTATGGGATACAGCACTTTGCTCCTCTTTAGTCTTCCTGGCAATAGTGCTTACATTTAACGGCCTGTATCTTAGAGCCATAATTATATCCAGCTTGCTCTTATTGGCAAAATTGACGAAAAAGGTCTCGTATGATTTGCATTTCATATGAATTCTAATTCATATGAAGTATATAAACTTTTCGGTCTTGAAAGAAAAAATCATATTTACATATTTCTTTTTCTATTAGAACTGTTTCTAACCCTGATATCATCCATTACAGATTTAACAGTTTCTTCGTTCCAGCCGGCTTTTTTAAGTGCATTGTGAACTTCTTTAAAAGTGAAGCCTTTATTGAGCTCAGTTAGAATATATGATTCCAGTTTTCTAAACTCTGTATTTTGCGGTGCAGCTCCAGCTCTTGTCTTTTCCATGTCCCCTGTCTTTTTTTCTTCAGGGTGTCTTGTTCTGTAGTATACTATTCCAAGCACTGCAGCAATAATAATTAGCACTATTCCGAAAGATATCATTGCATAGAAAAATCCTGATTTTTTTGATGTAACAGTTCCAGTTTTATCTGTTTCTTCTTCAACTTCCTCAGAAGTTTTTGGTGTTTGTGATAATTTGGGTGGTGGGGCAGAGTCTGTTTTACTGCTTGCCTCCTTTTTTTCCGCTTTGCTTGGTCCAACATCAGAATTTATCCTTTCCAGAAGTAGTGTAGCTCTATTAAGAGTTACACTCTCAACAGTTACGGCAATATCATCCTTACCATCATGGTCGATATCAAAATTTTTAGTTTCGCCACGCTTAAAGGTAATAAAACCACTCTTAAAAGACATAGAGATGCTGACACTAGTGCCTTTAATCCAGCTCAATACTATATTATTGAGTTTGTCATTATAAGTGAATATTATTAAATCATTGTTCTTAACTTTTGCACTTTGAGTTTTTCCCCCGCTCCAATCTTTTATTTCTCCAAAATCATAAATAGATTTTCTTGATGAGCTGCCACTACGGCTGCTGCTTCTTTCACCTTCTTCTGAAGATGTTTCGCATGATTGCTCTCCAGATGGCTTATTAAAGTTAGTCCCGCATCCGTTTGCATCTGTACACGTTCTTACTTCTTTTCCATCAACGCATCCACCCCAGTCAGTGCAAGTCCATGATTCCTCACATGTTGTTGGCTCTACAACAGCAGAATGAATAAGACCTTCAACTTTATACCTGCCTTCAACTTCAGTACAATTATAATTGCCCTGTTTACTACCATCACATATAACTAGATACTCGTTGCTTCCATCACAATTTTGAGTTACTTCATCTATAGATTCAATCTCCTCATCCTTTACACACACCCTATTGAAAGCTGCAATCTTATCAACAAATACTGTCTTGGTTTCGTCTGTTAAGCTAACACCAGTTATTAAAGTGTAGCCTCTCGTTGTTACCTCTGGCTGTTTTTCAACAATAATCTCTCTACAATCTATGCTATCCTCATCTAAGTTAACATTAAATTCTACTATTTTCTTGTCTTTATCTCTTATGCCTACTTTATTTTTGCCTTTTAACTCTTTTCCAATATCTTCTGAATCGTTGATTGTAACATTAAAGATTTCTCTTGATTTAATCCTTCCATTGATACATGTAAAAGTATCATCAGAATCAGCAATGCCATCATTATCACTGTCATCATCATCCCAGTCAGGAGCATTATCGCCATCATAATCATCATCTCCTATTGCAAATGCCTGGGCCTTAAGCGCATTTGCTGTTAAGAGAAACTGTCCCCTGTCAATTAATGTATCTGAAGGCAATTCTTTCCATTCACCGCATGCATCGATACTAAAGTCATATTCATTGTCACATACAAATGATTTTAATTCTGTATATCTTATGTTAAGCGTCTCTAGCTCCCTATGAAGGATATTTGACAAAGAATCATAGTTCCAGCTGTCATTGTTGGCAAAGATTTCATACAGCAATAAACCATCTTGTAATGAGAGTTCTCTGATATGGGACGAACTAATTGTTAATTTATCTCCAATACTTGAATTGAAATAAAATGATGCAGCTATTCCATCAGATTCTTCCTTAGCAATCCAGATTTCAAGAGGTGCATCTGGAATAGTCAGTGAAACGGTTTCGTCAATTATACCCTCATAATTTCCAACTAATAAACTTCTTTCAACAAATAGTCCGTCCTTATCCACGAGACTTATTTCTACATCCTTTGTTTTATACACTTCAACAATGTCTTTATCGATATTGTTAGAAGGATTGCTATCAGTAGAATCAACAACAGCCTCAAGTAAATAAATTCCATCTTCTGTAGGGAACCAGCTAAGATGAACATACCTTCCCCACGAACTTGAAGATAGGCTTTCATAGTCAGCACCATCCATTACTGTGCCATTGACTTTAAGAAATAAATTAAACTCAGGCGCATCCTCTTTACCAAAATTTTGTAAAGATATTGTAACATGAGCTTTTTCATTAACTATGATAAATTCAGGATAGGATATTATAGTTGGCTTAACATCGAAATCTTTCACTAAAACAGTAATTCTTATAGAATCCACATTGTTGTCACTTTTGCGATCATTAGCTGCTTCAACTACAAGCTCAAGATAAGTTTCTCCAGAGGAAGTCGGAGTCCACTTATATTTTACGTCAAACTCTTCAGAGACTTCCAATGTTCCTATACTTTTGTTTTCAATAAGCTTTCTAGTTTCATCTTTTATCTCATATAACACAGCTGAAACACTCTGGGCTTCTATTTGGCCAGAGTTTCTGACAAATCCTTCAATCTCAGCTTCCTCATTAACAAATATATCCATATTAGGATAAAATAATCCCGAACTTACATCAGCCTTATCTGAAGTAACATAAACGAAACGAAGCACATCGTTATTTTCTGGTTCAATGTCTTTCTTGGTTTCTGCAAGAAGCGTCAGATAATTATATCCAGAATTTTCAGGTGTCCAACTGAAATTAATCTCCAAGCCTTCTTTTTCAGGTAGAATGTCTATCTTTGAAGTACCTATTTGCTTCTTTTTAATACTTTCAACTTCCCACGTTTCTTCTTCTTCTTGTTTCTCTTGGTATAAGGAAACTTTAATATTTTTTGCATCCTCAGTACCAAGATTTTTTATTTCAGCAGTAATATTTGTCTCTGTTCCAACAATAAATTTAGTTGTATAATCTATAAACAGTTCAGCCTCAATATTAACTCCGGTGCGTGAAACTTTTACCCTCTCATCAAAATAATTATTGTTAAAATCACTATCCTTGGATGTGTTTACAAATAACAGAAGTGAATATTTTCCTGCAATTTTTGGAGTCCATTCCATAGCCTCAATTCTTTGCTCATACACATCCAAATCATCAAGCTCTTTTTCAGCAACTGCAGCACTGCCAATTTTGAAATCCACTCCCCAGGATGAGAAAAAATCCATGTACACATATACACCATTCTGTAATTTCTTAATTTTGTCATCAAATGCAAAATTTAGTGTTTCATCAAATTCCTCTGTCGATACATCTAAAGCAACAGAACCATCATAATATGCTACGAAAGTGTATTTTATTCCATCGTAAGTTACTTCTCTGGGACCAGAAACTTTCTTTTTCTCTTTTGCCCCGATTTTTTCGCCTTCTTCCTCTGGAACTTCCTCAACCGGTACTTCTTCCCCATAGAATGAAAGGTAAAAACCTTCTGGCTCGTAAAGGTCATACAAGTATGCTTTTACATTCTCAGCTTTTTCTTCACCCCAGTTAGAAATCTCAAATTCTACATTTGTTTCTGTATCTATTATTGCAGTCTTTAATTTGGGTACATATATGCTCATGTCAGGAGCAATGAAATTTATCCTAGTAAATTCATATACAAAGTCATTATCTGGATGTTGGTCGTCCTCACTAACAGCTGTTAATTTAATATCATAGTAACCCTCATATCCAGGTAGCCATTCAAACTCAACAGGTTTTGACTCCCCAACTTTAACTTCAGGAATTAATTTTTCTTCTAATAAATTTCCATTAACTCTGAATTCAACTAAAACATCACTAGCATCATCTGATCCAAGATTTCCAACAACACCTGTAACTTTTACAGGTTCCCTCATTATTGCCTCTCCAATCTTCAAATCAAAAACACCAACATCAATATCAAAGAATTCTGTAGAGACAGTTATTGTTTCTTCGTAAGGCAGATAAACACCTGTTCCTCTGTACTTTGCTGCAAACTTAATCTTTCCAGAATCATAGTCAAATGGCACCTGCCATTCCGAATTAAACTTTCCATCTACATCAGTATTATCATTTTCAAAAAATTCATCATTTATGTAGTGGTTAATCAGGAAATTATTGCAAAGTTCCTCGTCATTAATCCTGCATTCTCCATCAATTCTAGCAAGGTCTCCCTTGGATATTACCTCATTTTCCGATTCAAGGTTAAATGTTATACTCTGGGCAGGAAGTGCTACAGGCAAAATAGTATAACTTACTGAATTGCCGATTGTATCTGTAGCAATAATTCTCAAATCAATTTTTTCAGTTCCAGCTGGTGGAGTATATGAAGCACTATAAACATAATTTTCAGCATCTATTACTTCTGTTTCAAGTAATGCCCATTCTTCATTTTCTAAAATATATATTTCAACTGTTTCAATTCCAGACTCATCATGCAGGTCAACTTGAATTTGCTGTTCTTCTCCTACCATAAAATATGGATTCATTTCCATATGCTGGAACTCGGGAGGCTGTAATTCATTTGCAGGCACTGTAAATAATGCTTTTATTATTGTATTGTTCCAGACTGGATAATTTATGGGGATAGTCAAATCCACGATATAGTTTCCATACTCTTCAATGGCATAATTAAGAACGCTGTAATCAAAGATATTATCCTTAATTAATTCCATTTCTTCTTTTAATTCTCCATCAAGATAGATCTGGTATTTTGGCGTCGGAAGTTCTAAATCTAATTCCCTTACATCACCTAGGCTAAATTCCATTACACTAATTTTTTTTGGTCTGATCAAATACGAATAATCGTTGTAGCCTCTAATTAAATGTCCATTCAACTTGATAACGTTATTGTTTATTATGAAACTTGTAGGTGTAAATGGTGCCTTACCAAAGTAAATGTGTTTTTTGTCTCCAGGAATAGGTGTAATTGCATAATAATGCTCAGTATGTGCAATATCAAATCCAAATTGTGCTAAACTGTCATAAGATTTTAGATAATTTAGCCAAACATAGTTGCTAAATGACCATTCTGTACGATATTGCTCTGGAACAGGATTCTCTCCTTTGATATAATAAACTCTGTCTAATGGTACACTAAGCCTAATAAGGGATGCTCCTTGACCGCCTCCACTATTTTTATGTATTGGTCGCATCCAGTTAAAAACATTGTAAAAAAACTGCGGCTGTGTGGAAGGAAAATTAAATGAGTAGTTATAAACTGCAAAATCTTCTTCAGAGTAATCCAGGTTTGTAGGTGTATTCTCATCAACATTATGAAGAAGCCATCCTAAATCATACTGTTCTTCAGCTGTTTTGTATGTCTTACTTTCACTAACATGTGATGTACTATCACTTTCTTCTCTTGTAGGCACTCCCTGTAGCCAAAGCAGTAGATCTGTGTCCAACCCATTATCTGGTTTATCAGATATGTAGATTACTTGATCGCCTAAGGTAGGGTCATAAGGATTGCTGCTTATTGCTTTTTTATCATTATATGTAACAAACTCTTTACTCCACTGGTGGATTTCTAATGGCGTTCCTTGCAGTGATTCTGCTTTTACAGTAAATGGTCTTGCATTAGCAAGGCTTAGTTCCAGCTTAGTATCAGAATATGGCAGGACTTCAACTCTGTCCATCAAAATATACTCTAAATCTGATTCAAACTCACCCATAGCATATGCAGTGTAAGTACCACTTGGAAGCTTAACAGTAAAGCTGTCACCAACAAAATCCCAACCATTCCAAACAGATATTTTGTAAGAAAGGTCATCATTATGTATAGTAAAGGATGGACGCATCTTCTCATCAGCTCCTGTTGCCTTAAGGGTTAGTTTTGAGAATTTTCCTAAGATAAAAGGAATAACATATTCATTGTCATCAGAAGAAACAACTATTTTTCCAGTAAAGAGTCCACCTATGTCTTCTGGCATATCCACAATAAAATCAAAACTTTCTACAGAATTTCCACTTATAGTTAACTCATTTGTGCTTAGAGAAGCAAAATCATACACATTTCCATTTTCATCTTTTAATTCTAAAATTTCTAAATTTACTATGATTTCTTCTTCTACTAAATTTTTAATAGATACAATTTCTGTATGGCTTGATTCTACTGCATCAAATTCAAACGAGATGCTTGAAGGTAAGGTTGTAATTTTAGCATTATAAGCACCGAGTATATCCATCCTTCCAGCTCCTTGGTCTGTAAGCTTTAAGCCTAAATCTAATGAAGTGGACATAAGAACTGACTTAATCATTTCCGGTGCCCATTCAGGATGCACTTGCAATAGTAATGCTGCAGCACCAGAAACATGTGGAGTAGCCATACTTGTACCAGAAATTGCTGTATGTTCATTGTCAATACATTCACTATTTGCCCAAGCATCATCCCATTGGGCGGCACATATAGCCACTCCTGGTGCTGTTAAATCAGGTTTTAATAAAATACCGTTATCCCAGGAAATATGACCTCGAGAACTGAAACTTGCAATTAAATCACATTTATCAACTGCACCAACAGTAATTGCTTTTCTTGCTGTTCCAGGAGAACCTATAGTTTTCTGGCCAGGTCCTGAGTTGCCGGCTGCAATAACTGCTACTACTCCGGCATCTACTGCATTATCTATTGCTTGAGAAATAGGATCATCTGGATTTCCAGGACCGCCTAAACTTAAGCTTATTATATCTAAATGATCACTAAAGTCACCATCCTGGTTAGGATCAACAGCTCTTTCAATGGACTCTATAACCATATTCCAACTTCCGCTGCCTCCTGCACTTAAAACCTTATAAGCAACAATATTTGCATTTGGAGCAACACCTTTTAAAATTCCGTTTCCAGCTGCAGTTGCAGCTACATGTGTTCCGTGGCCATGATCATCCATTGGGTCATTATCATTATTTACAAAATCATAACCTCCTGTTACCTTGCATTCTTCTCCTAGACATCCGCCAAGGTCTTCATGCGTATAATCAACTCCTGTGTCAATAATTCCTATTGTTACACCATCTCCTGTCACAGGAATTTCTTGGTCATCTAGTAATTTCCACACTTCATCCGCACTTATTTGATTTACACTTTCTTCTAATAAAGGATACACCTCTTCATTCCTGTATACATCCTTAACTGAAGGAAGTGATTTAAGTTCTAATGCAGCTTCTTCAGAAATATCCAATGATACACCATTAAATGTATTCTTGTAGCTGTTCCTGATTTTAGATTCGATATCTGGATTAACCTCTTTCATCTCTTCCAATGCACTTTCTTTGGCCTCTTTCAACCGCTGTTTGTGGTTATTTAATCTCGCTTCAACTCTTTCTTTGATACTTTGTTGAATTTTTATTTCTGCAGTTTTTACTCCTAATTGCTTCTCTAATTCTGATTTAACAACAAGCAGCGGTTTTTCATTGAATTCAACAATATGCGATGCTTTTGGTTTTTGAGAATCTCGCTTGCCTTTTTGTTTTTGCACATGCATTTTATTGCCTTCTTCGTCTGAAAAAATAAATGAATCCAACTGCTGGTCAAAGACATGAATTTCAGAATCAGAACTGAACCTTATAAAATTCCCATATTTTTGAATTTCATAATCAGAAATATCAGTTTTCCCAAAAACATCATAACCTAATTCATTCAATTTTGAGACAGTAGTCTGAGAACCAGTAGTCTTTTGGCTTCCTTTAGAGTCTCCTGAGCCAGATTCACTTAGTTGTTCTGAAGTTATATCTTCACAGAAACCTGTACAAACTCCTTCTTCACATTTTTGATATATTGGGCAGTCAAGGCTTGTTTCGCAAGTTGGTTCTTCTAATTCCTCAACTTCTTTCCCCACCACTTCCTCAACTTCTATATTTATATTACTTAGAGTCAAAACACCATCAGTTTCAGATGTAATATAAATAAGGACTTCACAAGGGTATTCTGAACATTGTTCATTAATTTCTGCAGAAAAGTTTTTGACTTTTGTTTTATATTCTATTTTAAGTTCGGATAACAATAAGCTATGATTAACATCAGAAGTAAATTCAAGTTCAGATGTGCAAATATTATCTTCGCATTCTGTGGTTATGAGTTGGGATATATCTACTGTTCCTAATGATATTTCTTGACCACTAATCTTTACAATAGGACCAATAGATTCCTCTTCACTGTCTTCTTGTTCTTCATCTTCTGCAGTTTCTTCTTTAGGGCGGTCCACAGTTATATTCTCTCCAGTAGCTTCGTCTTCACTAATAGTTCCCTCTTCTGTCTCATTGTGCTCTTCTGTAGTTTCTTGTTCTACTATAATTTCCCCACCTATTACAACATCTTCTTCAGCACCACTTTCACTTTCTTGTCCTGTTTCATCACTCTCATTCCCTCCAACATCTTCTTCTATAGTTTTGTCTTCACTAACAGTCTCTTCCTCTGCCGCAATTTCTTCTTCAGCTTCTTCTTCCTCTTCAACCTTAATGGAAGCTCCAAGTACATTAGCACCTTTAGGTATTTTTAAGAAAATGGAATCTGGAGTAGAAAATGTTTTTTCAGTAACGCCATCAAAAGTGTCTATAACAAAGATTTGATCGGTTAATCTGCCAGTAGACGTAAAAATTATATCATCTTCAATATTTATCGTGAGTTCGCTTCCAGAACCTATAAGTTCAAAATTTGCATTTTTTGCAACACTGCCAACTGTAAGCAAAAGTTTCTCAGGCCTATCAGCAAGAAGACCAATTTCCACATTTTCAGTAAATTCCTCACCCCTAAATACAATCTCATAGGCTTTTCCTACAGATATGGGGGTATAATTCTTTATGGCAAAAAGGCCTAATAGAAGAATAATTGATGCCAGTACCGCAAATATTATCTTAGATGGAACAGGAGTGTCTAATCTACTATCTACTCTTTTTCTATGGCGCACACCTCTTTTATGTACACGCCTTTTACCCTTTTTTTGCATCTTTTTACTTATAAGCCCACAACTTTAAAAAGATTGTGAGTAATATTGGTTTCTACATAGGCTGCAATTAATAATAAAATAACTGCAACAAAAAATATTACTAACGCATCTTGTACAACTTTTGTAAACTTTTTTGAGAAAGCCTTTTCTAAAATAACAGCCTTTGAAACTATGCCGCCGGATATTGCAGCCATTATGTAAGCAGATGCTTCAGTAATCATATGAGGAGCTATCACTATCATAGCAAGT